>Ga0075464_10000409_pt1 | contig 18516 bp, 14 predicted proteins | sample DEB19_08_DNA_5_FD_75068 | JGI IMG/M metagenome (GOLD analysis project Ga0075464, IMG submission 75068) | Aqueous microbial communities from the Delaware River and Bay under freshwater to marine salinity gradient to study organic matter... | ecosystem: Environmental > Aquatic > Marine > Coastal ...
CGCATCAGCGACCTGCCGGGTAGTTAAGAGCCATCCGGTAAATCACCCGGAACAATGCAGAGAACGAGAGCGCCAGCAGCAGGTAGATACCGGCCACGACGATGTAAATCTCGAAGCTGCGAAAGGTCTGCGACTGCAAGTTGGCCGCGACCGAGGTCAGGTCATCCGCCGAGATAGCCGACACCACGGCAGAACTCAGCATCAGCAAGATGAACTGGCTGGTCAGCGCTGGGTACACCGTGCGCAGCGCCGGTTTCAAAATCACAAAGCGAAAGATCTCGTGCCGTTTGAGGTTGAGCGCCAGGCCGGCCTCAATCTGCCCCTTCGGAATGGACTCAATCCCGGCGCGAATGATTTCAGTGGCATACGCCCCCAAGTTCACCACCATGGCGACCAGTGCTGCGGTGTAAGCCGTCCAGCGCAAGCCCAAGGCCGGCAAGGCAAAAAAGAAGAAGAACAGCTGCACCAGAAAAGGGGTGTTGCGAATCAGTTCAATGTACGCATTGATGAGCCAGCGCGCGGGGCGCGGTCCGGCGGTCTTGCCCCAGGCGCAGACGATCGCCAACATCAAGCCCAACAACATCGACAGCAGGGACAGCTCAATGGTGTTGAGCGTGCCTTTGACGAGTTGCGGCCAGGCGGCAAAGACGGCATCAAATTGAAATGAATAGTTCATGGACACATACAAGCTGAGTTGATGACAACTCTGAAACCGATTTCAGAAAATTATAGAAGTATCCGCGGCGGGCTGGTAATTATGGAAAACCCCAGTGCCGACTACGCGACGCCATGGGCTGACGAACCGCGGGAAACCAAGCGGCCAGACAGCAATATCTGACGCGGCGGAAATGCCGCCCCCCTGAGCCGCTCAATCAGGCAGCCCGCTGCAATGCGACCCAATTCATCCGTCGGTTGTTGGATGGTGCTCAAGCCCGGACCCACATAAGGCGCCCACTCCGTCTCGTCAAAGCCCACCAAACCGACATCGACGCCAAACTGCCAGCCAAGGCGCGCCATCGCCGCCACCATACGCAAGGTCACCACCGCGTTGCTGCAAACCACGCCAGCCCAGCGCTTGCCAGCATGCTGACGCAACGCGCGCAAGGCATTGTCCAGGGCTTGCGTGTCGTCGACGGTATTTTCAAAGGTGCGACCTTGCAGGCCTGCCACGCTAGGCACGGAATCGCTGATAAAGCGGCGAAAAGCCGTTTCGCGCTCTTCCCGGGAACTGACATTTTTGACCGGCTCTGAGATAAACAACAGTTCACGGTAGCCGGCTTCGACCAAGTGGTTGGCGGCCAGGCGCACAGCGCCCGCATTGTCCAGCGACACAAAATCCGCCTGCATCCCTTGGTGCCGACGGTCCACCAGCACGACCGGCTTGCCGTGAAGCGCAGCCTGAGCGGCGGCTTTTGCGTCACGACCCAAGGTGTTCAAGATAAAGCCGTCCACCTGGTAGGCGGAAAGCGCGGCAATGGCTTCGCTTTCGCGCCGGCTGTCATTGCCCAGGTTGAACAGCATCAGCAGATAGCCGGCCTCTTGGCAGGCCTTTTCGGCGCCACGCAGCACCGCCACCGAAAAGGGGTTGGTCACGTCCGCCACCACCAAACCAATCAGACGTGAGCGTCCACGCTTCAAGGCCTGCGCCATTGGGCTGGGGGTGTAAGCCAGCGCGGCGATGGCCACTTCGACGCGCGTGGCAATGTCCTTGGTGAGCAGCGTTTCCCGATGATTGAGGAATCTGGAAACCGTCGCCTTGGACACCCCGGCAGCACGCGCTACATCAGCGATGGTCACCCGTGCAGGGATCTGAGGGAGCGTGGTGAGTGGGGTAGGTGTTGGGCTGGGCATCGGCAATGTGGCAGAGATGCGTGAATCTCTGAAACCAATTTCAGCGCATATTAGCACTGGCCCGCATCAACTCAATCAAGCGGCATCCCAAAAATCGCCTTGCCCAACCAGCGGTCGGTGGTGCCGCCGGTGGCCTTGCCCAGACCAAATTTGCCTGACTCAGCAAATTCGTCGAGGTAGACCTGAATTTCTTCGGGTGCAGCCGTACAAACACCCGAAGCCGCCAAGCCCAAGGCGGCGATGAAAATGCGTGCCTGGATTGCAATCATGGCTTCGGAGTCCGTGATTCAATCTCAGCCACGGACGCTCACGGACTGTGCCAACCGCCGCCAAGCGATTGGTAAAGCGCCACCGTGTCACCCAGATAAACCGCGTGGCTGGCAACCCGACTCAGCTGCGATTGCAACAACGATTGCTGCGCGGCCAACAAGACCAAACGCGAGCTGTAGCCCTGCTCAAACTGACGCTGTGTGTGACCTAACAATTGTTGATTGGCCAACTCAACGTCGCGCGTTGCGCTGAAAGAACGGCCATCCGACTCCAGCGCGTACAGCGTGTCGGCAACGTTTTGAAAAGCCACCAGCACAACACTTTGGTATTGCGCCCGGGCCGCTTCAGCACCGGCGATCGCGCCGCGTTTGCGGGCGCTCAAAGCACCACCATCAAACAAGGGTTGCGTCAAGCCGCCCAACAAACCCCAGGACTTGCTGGCGTTGGACAGCAAACCAGACACGCTGTTGTTGTAAACCAAGCTGGCCGACAAAGACAGCTGCGGCAGCATGTTGGCGCTGGCCACGCCGATTTGCGCATTGCTGGCGTGCAGTTGCTCTTGGGCGGCTTGCACGTCAGGCCGACGCTCGACCAAGCTGGACGGCAGCACCCTCGGCAAAGCCGCAGGCGCATGAATTTCGTCCAACTCGCCACCCGGCAACTGCTGCGTCGGCAACTGTCCACACAACACCGCCAGCAGATTGCGGGTTTGCTCGATTTGCTTTTGCAGTGGCGGCAACAAAGCCAGCGTCTGCACGTAAGCCACCTGTTGCTGCGCCACGTCCATGCCGCTGGCATAACCGGCGGCGCTGAGGCCTTTGAGTTGCTGCAATTGTTCTGCCGCAACCCGAATGGATTCTTGCGTCAGCTCAATTTGCTGGCTCAAAAAACGCTCGGCAATCGCCGCTGCCACGACGTTGCTGGCCAGCGTGATTTTGAAGGCTTCGAGCTGGTACTGCTGGCCCGTCGCTGACGCTTGTAGCGACTCCACCTGCCGCCGGTTGCCGCCGAACAAGTCGGGCACAAAACCGACGTTCAACTGCGCTGTGTGCAAGTTGAACAAAGTGCTGCCCGAGTTCAACGGCGGGGCCAACACGCTGCCTGAATTCTGCCGACTCGCGGCATAACCAGCCTGCACTTGCGGAAAGAACAAACCACGCTGTGCGTTGACGATTTCTTGCGCGACCCGGAGGTTCGCCAAGCCCGCTTCGACGTTGGGGTTGTGCAGCAAAGCTTGCGCCACCAGCAGGTTGATACGCGGCGAACCGTAAGCCGTCCACCACTGGTTGGAGATCTCATTAGGGCGTTCAGTCGGCAGTGCATCCTGCGGCTCTCGCGTCAGCGACACGACAACCGGCACCAATGGTTTTTGGAAGTCAGGGCCGACCGTGCAGGCGGTCAGCTGCCACGCCGCCAGCCCCAAGATGCCCACGATTTCGAGCGAGCGTCTGGCCGGGAAAGCCATCCGGCTGAATTTAAAAGTCATTATTTTTGAATCAGACATGTGCATCACCGCCCAGCCCTTTGCGACGTTTTGTGAGCTTCAAATTTTTCAGCACCATCAGGCGCATGGCCGGCACCACCAGCAACAAAAAGACCGGCCCCAGCAGCATGCCGCCGACCACCACCGTGGCCAAGGGACGTTGCACCTGGCTGCCGATGCCATGGCTCAGCGCCGCCGGCAACAAACCGATACAAGCCGACAAGGCGGTCATCAGCAAAGGCCGCATGCGGTGAATGTAGGCGTTGTAAATCGCGTCTTCAGCGGTCTGCCCCGCTATCCGCAGTTCTTTGAAATAACTCAAGATCAAGATACCGTCCATCACCGACACACCGAGCAAGGAGATGAAGCCAATCACCGCCGAAATACTGATGGTTTGCCCTGATAAATACAGCGCCAACATACCGCTCGCCACTGTGAACGGCACCGCACCCAAGGCCAGCAGGCTGTAAGCAAAACTGCTGAACAAGGCATACAACAAGACCAAAATCAAGACGATGGCCATCGGAATCAAGACCACCATGCGTTCCTTGGCGTTTTGCAACTCTTCAAACTCGCCGGCGTACAAAATCCGATAGCCGACGGGCAGTTTGACCTCGCTGGACACGCGCTTTTGCAGCTCGGTCACAGTGCTGCCAAGATCGCGGCCACGCACGCTGAACTTGATCGGGATATAGCGCTCATTGCGCTCGTGGTAAATGTAGGTCGCACCGGTGTCCAGCGAGATATCAGCGATGTCTTTCAACGGGATATAACCCGTCACGCCGTTGCTGCCGGTGTAGCCAATCCGCAAGTCGCGAACGTTCTGGATGTCCACGCGCCGCGTTGATGCGTAGCGCACAGTCATACCGTATTGGCGGTCACCTTCGAGCACCGTGGTGGCGCTGGTGCCGCCCATCGCCGCTTGTATCGAGGCATTGACGTCTCCGGTGTTCAAACCGTAGCGAGCAGCTCGAACGCGGTCGATCTGAATGTTCAGATTCGGCTGGCCCAGCGTGTTGAAAATACCCAAGTCAGCCACGCCGTCGATCTTGGACATGCTGGCCACCACGTCGACCGCCAGCTTCTCCAGCGTCGCCAAATCAGGGCCAACGATCTTCACCGAGTTCGCCCCTTTGACGCCCGACAAACCTTCTTCAACGTTGTCCTGGATGTACTGCGAAAAGTTAAAACCAATGCCCGGAAATTCGTTGGCGAATTTCTCTTGCAGTTCCGCCACCAGCCGTTCTTTGGTCATACCAGCGGGCCATTCCTCAAACGGCTTGAGCGGTGCAAACAACTCGACGTTGTTGAAACCCGAGGCATCGCTGCCGTCGTCGGGACGGCCGTGTTGCGACACCACCGTGACCACCTCCGGGTAGCTCTTGATGATCTCGCGCATGCGGTTGGCTTTGGCCGTGCCCGCTTCGAGCGAAATGGTCGGCGGCATGGCCGCGCGAATCCACAGATTGCCTTCTTCCAAAGCGGGTAAAAACTCGCTGCCCATGTGCGTCGTCAAGACAGCAATCCCGATCAGAAAAGCCGCACCCATGCCGCACACTGTTTTAGAGTTGTGCAGCGTCCAGCGCAGCATCGGCTCGTAGTAGTGGCGAATAAAACCGACCACGCGCGTCTCTTCTTCTTTGACACGGCGCGGCAGCAAATACGCCGCCAGCACCGGCGTGATGGTGAAGGTCGCCAGCAAAGCAACGCCCAAGGCGTAGCCGTAAGTGCGCGCCATCGGGCCAAAAATCTGACCCTCCACGCCGGTCATCAAAAACAGCGGCGAGAACGCGGCGATGGTGATGACGGTTGAGAACAGCACCGAGTTGTCAACCTGCAGTGCGCTCATGTAAATGATGCGCAGCCGCTGGGTCCAGCCCATGGCCGGATCGGTCACCATGCCGTGCGGGCCGGTGGCCATGGCGCGCAAGGCGTCGACCCGTTCACGCGGCGTCTTTTGAAAATTACGGAAAATGTTTTCAACCAAAATCACCGCTGAGTCAACGATGATGCCGAAGTCCACCGCGCCCAGCGACAGCAAGTTAGCCGACTCTCCCAGCATCACCAAAATCATGATGCTGAAAAACAGGGCGAACGGAATGTTGACGCTGACAATCACCGCACTGCGCAGGTCACCCAAAAATATCCACTGGATCAAGAAGACCAGCAAGCAACCAAAAATCAGGTTGTGAATCACCGTTTTGGTGGTGATGTTGACCAGCGTCGAGCGGTCGTAATACGGCACCACTTGCACCCCTTGCGGCAAGCTGCCGTCGCCATTCAAGGTGGCCACCGCCTCCTTGATGCGCGCGATCACGTCCTTGGTTTGCATCATGCGATTCATGACAACAACGCCGGTGACGACGTCGTTTTCAGCATCGCGACCCGCTTCACCCAAGCGCGGCACCGTGCCCAGCGAGACCGTCGCCACGTCACTGACCAGCACGGGCAAACCGTTTTGCTGGGTCAACACAATGTTGCCGGCGTCTTCGATGTTGCGGACCAAACCCAAGCCGCGAATATTCACCGACTGCTCGCCGACGCTGACGGTGCGCCCGCCGACATTGGAATTGGCGTTGCCGACAGCGGCCAGCACCTGCTGCAAGGTCAGGCCGTAGCTCTCGAGTTTTTGCGGATTGACTTCAACGTGGTATTCCTTGGTGGTGCCGCCCCAGGTCACCACCTGCGCCACGCCCGGCACCGTCAGCAGCCGGCGCTGAATCACCCAATCCTGGATGCCGCGCAAGTCGGTCAGGCTGTAGGTCGAAGGCCCTTTGACCTGGTAGCGCAAAATTTCGCCGACCAGACTGGAAGCCTGAATCTGCGGCTGCACGTTGTTCGGCAGGGTCACGTTTTGCTGCAGGTTGATCGCCGTTTGTGTCAGCGCCGGCACGTAGTCGACGCCGTACTTGAAGGTCACGCGAACAAAGGACAGACCGTAAAAAGAAGTCGAGCGAATGTTGTCCACACCGAGCGTGGTGGCCAGCCCGATTTCCATCGGCCGCGTGTAGTAACGCTCCATTTCTTCGGCCGACAAACCGGGTGCCTGTGCGGTGATTTCAAGAATCACCGGCGCCGGATTCGGGTAGGCCTCGACATTGAGTTTGTAAAAAGCCAGCACGCCGGCACCCATGAAAGCCAGCAAGCCCAGCAAGACAATCGGGCGGCGCGTGAGAACGAAAGAAAGGAGTGAGCGGAACACGTCAGGCCCGCCTCAATTGACAGTGATGAGGTAGAGATTGCTGAGGAACAAGGCTTTGTCCCGCGCGATCTTTTCACCTGGCTTTAAGCCGTCGGTGATTTGCACCATGCCGTTTTGCAGCATGCCGGCTTGCACCGCCCGGCGCTTGAAACGCGTCACCGCAGGCGTCCCCTCTTGCGAGACCCAGACCGACAGCGCGCCATTGCCCTCACGCGCCAAGGCGTTGGCAGGCACTGCCACAGAACTGACCGGCTGGCCTAGCGTGATATTGAATGTCGCCAGCATTTGCGGCTTGAGCAAACGCTTGGCATTGCCAACGTCGGCCCGAACCACCACCCGGTGCGTCACTGCATCGGCGACGTCGGCAATGTAGGTGACCTTGCCGCTGAAAGTGGTGTCAGGATAAGCCGGCACCTTGACGCTGACCGGCTGCCCCAATTGGTAACTGGCAAGCTCGGATTCAGGCACGCTGGCCACCATCCACAGCGTTTGCAAATTCGCCACTGTCAGGGGCGCGCTGCCACTGCCTGGCTGCACCAGTTGACCGACCGCACCCGCGCGGGCCGTCACGCGGCCGGCAAAGGGACTGCGAATCGGCATCTCGGTGTCGATCTTGTGCTTGGCTTCAATTTCCTCGATTTCTTTGTTGACCAAGCCAAACAAAGACAGCGTTTTACGCGCAGCCTGGTAGGCCGCTTCGGCGGCTTGCTGGTCGGCGGTGTTTTGTTGCAGCTCTTTCAGCGGAATGCTTTGGCTCTCGACCAAGGCCTGCGCGCGGCGCAAAGTTTGGCTCGTCACCTTGAGCGTGCCTGCAGCAGAAATCAGCATGGAAGCCGCTACTGGCAAATCAGGAATTTGCACGGTGTACAGCACTTGTCCGGCCGTCACGTCGTCACCCGCGCGAGCCAAGATGCTGCCAATGCGACCTTGGTAAGGCGAGAACACTTGCACCGCCATGTCTTGGTTGAAGTCGATGTTACCGATGGCTTCGCGCTTGAGCTCAAAGGTCTGCACGCCCACGCTGCCGACGTTGAGCTCCAAGACTTGTTCAGCCGTCAACTGCACTTCGTCGACGCCCGTGCGAATGACGGGCACGGGGGCGACTTTGACGGCTTTCTCTGGTACAGAGGCTTGGCTAAACACATAGCCCACGCCCACAAGAGCAACCAAAACCAGACCACCCCAAAGCCAAACCAATGGCTTGAACTGGCGCAAAAAACTCACTCGGTCTGGGATATTTTTCTTCATGGACATCTCTCGATAAGCACGCAACAACCACTTGCCCTGACAACAGAGCAATCATATTTTTAAGTTTATGAACCAAAGCCTGACCTCTGTCTGACCTCGGCGGCTGGGATTTACGTAGTCAGGAGAATTGATGGCGCGGCAAAGCCGCGCGCAAGCGCTCCATCGCGCTCACAGGCGAAGCTCGCCGTCACATGGGATTGGCATGAAGCGTCAGTGCAGCCACAACCCCCGGCTATGGTCGCTTCAAACCTTCTTTGACGCGCTCAGGCGTCAGCGGCAAGCGCCTGAACCTGACGCCAGTGGCATCAAACACAGCGTTGGCCAGCGCGGCACTGGTGGGGCCTTGTGAGGCTTCGCCAGTGCCCAAGAAAGGCGCACCGGGCCGGTCGATCAAGACCACCTCGATGGGCGGCACTTCAGAGAAAGTCAGGATCGGGTAACTGCTCCAGTCATTGGACAAGACTTTGGTGTCGTCAAACTTCACTTCTTCTTTGAGTGACCAGCTCAGCGACTGAATCATGCCGCCTTCAATTTGGTTCATCACGCCATCTGGATTGACGACTTGGCCGGTGTCTGACGATGCGACGGCGCGAATGACACGAATGCGTCCGGTCTGTCGATTGACTTCGACCTCCATCGCCACCGCGCAATAGCCCGCAATGTTTTTATAGCGCGCAAAGCCGATGCCACGACCGCGACCTTCGGTCTTGCGCCAAGTGGCCCAGCCAAATTTTTCAGCAGCCTTGACCAAGGCATCCCGCGCCCGCTCATCTTTCAAATACCGCAAGCGGTACGCCACCGGATCAACTTGAGCCGCGAAGGCTAACTCGTCGATAAAAGACTCAATCGCAAAGACGTTGGCGTAAGCCCCCAGACCACGGGTTGACGATGCTCGCAGTGGCATCTCGGTGATGAAATGTGTCAGCACCTGGTGACCGGGAAAGTCATACAAGGCGATCGCATTGCGATCGGCCGCGTAGTTGGGGCCCCCAGCATTGACCGGCAGCGGCATGGCAAACGGCTTGGCCAGATAGCGCGCAGACAACAGGTTGCCCGGCTCGCCGCTGGGTCGTGTGCCGTGCGGGGTAGACCACAACTGCAAATCCCAGTCGAGCACGTTGCCCTGCTCATCCAACCCTGCCTGGGTTTGGATCACCATCGCAGAGCCATAAGGTTCCCACAGGTGTTCTTGCGCGCGGGTGTACTGCAGACGCACGGTTTTACCGGGCACGGCAGCCGCCAGCAACGCGGCGTCAGCCGCCGCATCATCGGCTAAGTTGTGGCCATAACAACCGGCGCCTTGCAGGTGCTGGCAACGTACCTTGTCGGGTGCCATGCCCAACATTTTGCTGATGGCCAAAGCGGTTTCAAAGACCGACTGACTGTGCGTTTGAATCAGCATCACGCCGTCTGCACCCAGAGTCGCAATCGCCGCCGAGGTACCGATTGAGGCGTGCATGTGGTACGGCCGGTAGTACGTGGCTTGCATGGTTTTAGCGGGCACAGGGCCACCCACACGCGGCTGCACTTTGGTTTGAATAATTTTGTTGGGCGTCGTCTTTCGCAGCCAGTCAAAAATACCGTCATCACCGGGCAGTACTTTCTCAACCTTCCATTTGGCGGTGGCTGTCAGCGCTTTGGCGGCGGCCAAGGCTTGACCCTCGCGCTTGGCAATGACGCCCAAAAAACTGCCATTGCGAACGACCTTCACCACGCCCGGCATTCTTTGAGCCAAAGCCAGATTCACGGACAGCAATGTAGCCTGGTAGGTCGGCGGCCGAACAAGGTGGCCGTAGAGCATGCCCTCAGGGTGATGCTCTTGAATGAACATCTCTTGTCCCAGCATTTTGGGGGTCAAGTCCACGCGCTGCACCGGACGGCCGATGTAGCGGTACTCGCTAGCTGGTTTGAATTTGACCAGACCCGTCGCTTCCCGATTCAACGCCTCGCCCACGACCAGATCCCAGTACGCCACCTGCGCGCCCGAAGTGGATTGAATCAACCCGTCTTTGACACTGAGCGACATGACAGGCTGCTGGAACTTGTCAGCAGCCAGCTGTACCAAAATGGCGCGCACTTCGGCCGAGGCTTGCTGCACGGCAGTGGCGCAATACGGCATGGAGAAAGATCCGGCCGTGACCCCTTCATTCGGCACCAACGCAGTGTCACCGGAGATGACTTGCACCCGCTGCAAATCGATGTCCAGTTCGTCTGCGCAAATCTGCGTGACAGCCGTCAAAATGCCTTGACCCAATTCGACCTTGCCAACCATCAGCGTGACAGTTTGGTTGGCGTTGACACGCAACCACGCGCTGAGATTGCGATGGATGTTCAAGTCACCGGCCAAGCGCGGCTTGGCGCTGGCAGGGGTCCCTTGCGACAGTGCGTCTTCCAGCGGAATGGCAAAAGCCAGCGTCAGGTAACCCGTCGACTGCAAAAATCCGCGGCGTGTGGTGTTGATTTCTGAGGTCATGATCAAGCTCCCTGTGCTGCACGCAACACTGCACGCACGATGCGGTTGTGCGCCCCACAGCGGCACAAGTTGCCGTCCAGTGCAGAGCGAACTTCTGAATCGGTTGGCTTCGGATTGCGGTCGAGCAGGGCTTGCGCCTGCACGATCATGCCGGAGGTGCAGTAGCCGCATTGTGCCGCTTGCTCGTCGATGAAGGCTTGCTGCAACCGGCTGGGTTTTCCGCCGTCCATCAGGCCTTCAAGTGTCGTGACGCTGCGACCGGCTACAGCCGACAAAGGAGCCGAACAAGAGCGTACCGGATTGCCGTCGACCATCACCAGGCAAGCACCGCACTGCGATTGACCACAGCCGAATTTACAACCGCTCATGTGGAAGTCGTGCGCCAACACCTCCAACAAAGGGGTTGTGTCTGCAACAGGGGTGCGCACCTGTTTTCCGTTTAATTTAAAGCTGATCAAGTGAGATCTCCAGTTATTTTTATGAGCGGAAAATTCAGGCTTTGAGACCCAGCATGCGGCGCGCGTTGCCACCGAGAATGGCGACTCTTTCAGCATCGGTCAACGGCGTGTTCATCACATGGTCGACCGGGTGTTGTTCCCACGGAATCGGATGATCGGTGCCCAAGACAACTTGCGTCGCCCCAACTTCAGCGACCAGATGACGCAGCGCCTCAGGCGTGAAAACAAGGGCATCGAAATAAATTTGACGGATGTACTCGCTGGGCTTTTTCTTAAGCTGGATAGCCGGATTGCAATTGACAGGCGAAACAAAGCAACTGAAGTCCATGCGTGGTGCATAGCTGCCGAGAAAACCGCCGCCATGGGCTGCACAAATTTTGAGGTTGGGGAATTTATCCAGGACGCCTTCGAAGATCAAATGCTGCAAAGCGATGGTCGTGTCGAGCGGGTTGCCAATGACGTTCGACATCCAGCCATTGCCCTTGAAACGTTTGCCCAGTTCGGGTGTGCTTTGTGGATGAATGAACAAGGTTGCACCCAGCGCTTCAGCCCGGGCCCAAACGGCATGAAATTTCGGGTCTGAAAAATCGTCACCGGCAACGCTGCCACCGATAGCCACACCCCGGATACCCGGCAGCGTCATGGCGTGTTCAAGTTCTTGAATGGCCAAGTCGGGAAACTGCAGAGACAAAGACGCGAAGGCAGAAAACCGATCGGGCCGTGCTGCACAAAGCTCCGACAGCTTGGTGTTTTGAACCCGCACGATGGCAGCCGAATTGAGCCGATCCCGCCGATACCAAAAGGGGTTGATGCTGAGCACTTCCATGTCGATGCCCATCGCGTCCATGGCCGCCAAGCGCTCCTCGATCACGATGAAATGCTCGGGCACGCCCTTGACCGGGGGCAACACGCCTTTAGCGTCTGCCCCCATCAGCACCAGCGCCTCCTGCACATAGCAGTGCGCATGCACGTCGATGGTCTTGACCCGCTCACCGTTGATCAGAATCGGCAAACGTCGGGCAGAGGTTTGGCCAGGTTCGGGAACCCACGCGGAGGATGCGTTGAAAGTGCTGCAGCCTGTGAGGGCTATGCCGGCGATCACACCCGTTGTCGCGCCCATAAATTGTCGTCGAGAAGTCATCGTGTTCCTTTTTAAATAGGGCTGACTCAGTCTGCAGAAGGCGTCAGCGATCAACGTAAGGCAAAGCGCGCTCGTAGTAACTCAGATCAAGAAATTTGTCAGGTGCGGGTGCAACACCGCCCCACTGTCCTTCGATTTCAGCGCGCAAAGACAGCATGTTGCGCATGCCGGTCATCTCAATGGCGCAATCTTTGAAGAGACCGTGCCCCGGCGTGGTCAGCGCCTGGTAGGTCTGCTCGGCAATACGGCGTTCCAGCTTCAGATTTTTTTGCAGCACCAACAACACTTGCTCACGGTTGGCTGGGTCTTGTGTGGCGCGGCAGCCTTCAATGTAGGCAGACAAAAACCGCTGCAGGGTGCCTGCATTGGCCTCAGCCCATGGACGCATCACAAAAACACCGCTGGACTGGTAAAGCCCAAACAAGTCCAGGGTGCTGCCCAAGCTCTGGGCACCATGATCCTTTGCGACAAAGTTCCATGGCGGATTGAGCATGGCTGAATGCCCTTCTGGGGTTTCCATTGATTTGGTTCGGATCGCGGTACCGCCCAAGGGCTTCATCGTGTAGTCCTTACCCTCCACAAAGCCTGCATTTTTGAAGATTTTCCGACCGATCAAGGCGTAGGCTGTGTTGGTCGCATCGACGATGAAATTCTTGCCCCGAAGATCGGACACCTGTTTGAATTCCGAACGCACCATCAACTCGTTCATGCCGCCGTCACCACCCGCAACGATGACCACATCCTTCTTGGCGACTTCGATCATGGCCACCGCGTTGTCAACGGCTGCCACGGCAATTTCAAAACGACCCAGCGCCAGTCCCTCGCGCTGCATGTCTGAATTAGGCGTGAACTGCAACACCGGTGCGATGCCACGTCGGGCGAATGCACCGCGCTCAACCGCCATGTAAAGGGGCGTGTTGCTAGACCCCTGAAAAACATTGATACGCAGCGTCACCGGAACGTTGGGAGGCGGTGGTGGGGGTGGCGGAGCAACCGCACACGCCGACAACCCGGCCACGACAGCCACCATTGAAATCACTGACACCGTCCGCGTTATGCAGACACAGACTTTGGCAGGCATGGAAACGTCCCCTCTTTTGTTTATCGATCGGACGATAACTTATTCTTTTTATGCTTTAAAGAGGGGGCGGTGAAATTCAGTTTTCCAATTTGAACCCTTGCTTCAACGCGAACGCAAGGTCCGGCTCAGGAGCGCAACGGGCAGTAAGCCGACCAGCACCAGCGCCAGCGCGGGCAATGCGGCTTCGCTCAATCGCTCATCACGCGCCAACTGGTAGGTCACCACCGCCAGCGTGTCGCTGTTGAAAGGCCGCAGCACCAGCGTCGCCGGCAGCTCTTTCATGACGTCGACAAACACCAGCAAACCAGCGACGGCCACTGAGCGTTTGAGCAACGGCCAATGCACGCGGCGGAGCAAGCCCAAGCCGGTGGTGCCCAACATGCGGGCGCTGTCGTCCAAGCTGCTGGGAATGCGCGAATAACCGCTTTGCACCGACTGCAAGGCCACCGCACAAAATCGCACCAAGTAAGCCCAGACAATCCCCAGCGCCGTCGCGGTGACCCAAAAGCCAATGCCGGTTTGCGGGGCTACCGCCTGCAACCAACCCACCGGCAGCAGCAACCCCACCACGATGACTGCGCCGGGCACGGCGTAGCCCAAGCTCACGAGCTGGACGGCTGCGCGGTTGATTCCGTGCGGTCGATACCTCAGCACAAAGGCCAGGGTCAGCGCAATGCCGGTGGCCAGCACGGCGCTCAAGCCTGCCAGCCAGACGCTGTTGAAAGACCAGCGCGCAAAAGACAGCCATGACAAGTCATCCCAACCTGCCTGCAGCGGCCGCAGCATGAAGAGCACCGGCAGCACAAAGCCGAGTGCAATGGGCAGCGCGCAAACCAACCAAGCCAAAACAGCGCGCTGGCCATGCAGACGCGTTGGCGCGGCGTCTGCAGCACCCGCTCGGTCGCCCCGCCCACCCGCAAAGCGCATGCGCTTTTGCGCAGTCTGCTCAATCTTCAACAACACCGCGACGAACAGCAACAGCACCGTCGCCAGTTGCGCGGCCGCCATGCGGTTGTCCATGCTGAGCCAGGCTTTGTAAATGCCCGCCGTGAAAGTTTGAATACCGAAGTAACTGGAGACACCAAAGTCGGCCAGTGTTTCCATCAGCGCCAACGCGATACCGGCTGCTACAGCTGGTCGGGCCAGCGGCAAGGCGACTTCGCGAATACGCCGTGACAAAGGCGCACCCAGCAAGCGCGCCGCTTCCATCAAGTGCACAGCGCGCTCGGTCAGTGCGGTACGCGCCAACAAGTACACATACGGATAAAGCGCGACGGTGAAAACCAGCACCGCACCGCCCAAGCTGCGCACCTCTGGCAGCAAGCGCCCCTGCAAATCAAACGACGCGCGCAGCCAGCTTTGCAGCGGCCCGGCGTATTGCAAAAAGTCGGTGTAGGCGTAAGCCACCACGTAAGCCGGCATGGCCAGCGGCAGCAACAGCGCCCATTCAAAGGTGCGGCGCCCGGGGAAATCAAACAGCGTCACGGCGGCGGCCGTGGCCATGCCTAAAACGCCAACACCCAAGGCCACACACAGACATAACAAGACGGTGGTGCCAACATAATCCGGCAGCACCGTGCGGCCCATTTCCCGCAAGATCTCCCACGAGTGGCGGTCCAGCTGCGTCCAAGACAAGATGATCGCCAACACCGGCAAGGTCAGTACCAGCACCAATAGCAGCAGCAGTGTGGAAGGAATGAGGCGACGAAACATGAATTCCAGAAAAAAGAGAGCCCTGACTTGCCTGAACAAATACCGTGTCAAATGCAAATGAGAATTGTAGTCATCTAGAATGAAAACCATGTTTTTGAATGTCTCTCAGTTGTGCGTTCACTACGCCGGTCGAACACACCGGGCGGTCGACAACGCGTCCTTCACTTTGGCGGCTGGCGAAATTGGCGTGCTGATCGGCCCTTCCGGCTGCGGAAAAACCACGCTGCTGCGCGCTGTGGCGGGTCTGGAAAAAGCCAGCGCCGGCAGTATTCGGCTGGCTGACGCTGTTGTTAGCAGCCCACAGGTTCATCTGCCAGCTGAATCGCGACGCATTGGCATGGTGTTTCAAGATTACGCGCTGTTTCCACACCTCAACGTCGCGAACAACGTCGGCTTCGGTTTGCACCACCTGAAATCTGCCGAGCGCCGTTCACGCGTGCAAGAAGTCCTCGAACTGGTGGGTTTGAGTGACGCTGAAAGCTTGCACCCGCACCAGTTGTCGGGCGGTCAACAACAACGCGTGGCACTGGCGCGGGCCTTGGCTCCCCGGCCACGGCTGCTGTTGCTGGACGAACCGTTTTCCAACCTCGACGTCGATTTACGTGAACGCTTGGCGCATGAAGTGCGTGGCATTTTGAAGGCCGCGGGTGCCACAGCCTTGTTTGTGACGCATGACCAGCTCGAAGCGTTTGCCATCGGCGACCGCATCGGCGTGATGCACGAAGGCCAGTTGCAGCAGTGGGATGACGCCTACGAGCTGTACCACAGACCGGCCACACGTTTCGTCGCGGAATTCATCGGTCACGGTGTTTTTGCACATGCGCAAATCGAGCAAAAAGAACAAAGTGATGTGGTGGTGCGCACGGCGCTTGGTGACCTGCTTGATGTGCAGGAATGCCCCTTGCCAAACGCTTACCCGGATGGGCTGTGCGACGTGCTGCTGCGCGCCGACGATATCGTGCATGACGATGCGGCGCCCGTCAAAGCGCAAATTTTGCGCAAGGCGTTTCGGGGCTCAGAATTTTTGTACACCTTGAAGCTGCAAAGCGGCGAATCGGTGATGGCGCATGTGCCCTCACACCATGACCACGCCGTGGGTGAATGGATCGGGATCAGGGCGCAGGTCGATCACGTGGTGACGTTCCCGCGCGTCGCGGCCTGAGTCATGCCGCCGCTACTCACGGCAGCCCTTTAGTCGCTATCTCTTAAGCGCTGTACTTCACGCTGCAAGTCCCCCGCCCAGGCGCGCCGGTCACGCCCACGCGCCAACTCCGGCGCCCCCACCGTCACTTCGGCCGTCAACTCGCGCGCGGTCAAGGTGCGCCACATCGAAGCCAGCAACGTGTCATCGCCCACAAAACGCGGCGCATGACTGACTTCGCCAGTGCGCCTGTCGACAAAGCGCAAGGCCAAGGCCTGCACCGGAACATTGGCGGTGATGGCGGCTTGAATTAAATTGGCATGAAAAGGCAGCAGGCTCAAGCCGTCGCTGGTCGTGCCTTCAGGGAACACCGCTAGCACCTGTCCGTCGTGCAAATGCGCCACCATGTGATGCAACACGCGATGCGCGTCGCGCCGCGATTCGCGCTCGATGAACAACGTACCGGCGCCCGTCGCCAAGGTGCCCACCAACGGCCAGCGCTTGACTTCAGACTTGGAGATAAAACGGCAATAAACAGCGGAGTGCATCACCAAAATGTCCAGCCACGAAATGTGATTCGCCACCAGCAGCACTGGCCCGGTGGCCAGCGGCTCGCCTTTGAGCACCAGCTCGATACCGCTGATGGCCAGCATCTTGCGAGCCCAGATGTTGACGTGCTGGCCCTGCGCGTCGGCCGACAAGCGGTGAAAACGCGAGCGAATCAACCAAAAGCCGGACAGCGTGTGTAAAAAAGCCCGCGATAACCGGTAGCCGAGCCGCACCACCCTCATGCCGCGTGCGCTTCAAAAGCCACTTGACCGCCAACCACCGTCCAGCCAACACGTGCCGGCAACTCGTAACCTGAAAACGGCGTGTGCTTGCCCTGGCTGCGCAAAGCGGCGGGCTCGACAACCCAGCTGGAAACCAGGTTGAAAATGCACAGGTCGGCCACGCCACCTTTGACCAGTTGACCCGCGCTGGCTTGCAGCGGGCCCAAAGCAGAGCCGAGCACACGGGCGGGTTCGCTGGTCAGCACCGCCAAGGCACGCAGCAAACCGGCGCCGCTGTCATCACCCCATTTGCAGGCCAGCCCCAGCAGAAGTTCTAGCCCGGTGGCGCCCGGCTCGGCTTCGGCAAAAGGCAAGGTTTTGGCGTCTTCGTCGACCGGCGTGTGGTCGGACACCAGTGCGTCCACCGTGCCGTCAAGCAGGCCCAGTCGCAGGGCATCGCGATCACGTTGCTGGCGCAGCGGCGGCTCTAAGCGCATGCGGCTGTCAAAGTAACCGATGTCGGTGTCGGTCAGGTGCAAGCTGTTGATGCTGACATCACATGTCACCCGCAAGCCATCGGCCTTGGCCTGCGCCACCAAGGCCACGCCCGCAGCGCTGCTGATGCGGCACAGATGCACACGCGCACCGGTCGCACGCATCAGCTCAAAAATCGTGTGCAGTGCAATGGTTTCAGCCGCCACCGGCACACCACTCAGACCCAAGCGCGTGGCCAGTGGGCCGCTGGCCGCCACGCCTTTGCCCAAGTGCATGTCTTGCGGACGCAGCCACACCGTGTAGTCAAAACTGGCGGCGTATTGCAGAGCCCGCATCAGCACTTGCGTGTCTTCCAAGGGCACTTCAGCTTGGCTGAAACCGACGCATCCGGCTTCGGTCAGTTGCACCATTTCGGTCAGAGCGACACCTTGCAAGCCGCGCGTCAAAGCGCCCAGCGGAAAGACCCGCGACTGGTGCAATTTCTCGGCGCGGAACTTCAGCATCTCAACCAAGCCGGGCTCGTCGAGCACCGGGTCGGTGTCGGGCGGGCAGACCAAACTGGTCACACCGCCCGCGACGGCTGCGGCCAATTCGCTGGCCAGCATGCCTTCGTGTTCGTGGCCGGGTTCGCGCAGGCGCACCGACAAATCGACCAGCCCCGGCGCCACCACGCAGCCCGTTGCATCAATTGTTTTGTTGGGCGCAAAGTCAGCCGTCACAGCGCCAATGCTGACGATGCGGCCCGCCGCAATGGTCACATCGGCAAGTTCGTCAAAGCCTGTGGCCGGGTTGATGACGCGGCCATTTTTGATCAGGATTTTCATGCTTCATTCCCAGCAACAATGCTCATGACCGCCATGCGCACAGCGATACCGTAAGTGACCTGCGGCAGGATCACGCTTTGCGCGCCATCGACCACTGCCGAATCGATTTCAACCCCACGGTTGATAGGTCCGGGATGCATGACGATGGCGTCTGGCTTGGCCAGCTGCAGTTTTTCAGGTGTCAAGCCGAAGCTCTTGAAATATTCTTGGCTGCTGGGCAGCAAGGCGCCCGACATGCGTTCGTTTTGCAGGCGCAGGGTGATGACCACGTCGGCACCCCGAATGCCTTCTTCCAGTGTGTGGCAGACCCGCACACCCATTTCCGACATGTTGGACGGCACCAGCGTTTTGGGGCCGACGACCCGC
>Ga0075464_10000410_pt1 | contig 18506 bp, 15 predicted proteins | sample DEB19_08_DNA_5_FD_75068 | JGI IMG/M metagenome (GOLD analysis project Ga0075464, IMG submission 75068) | Aqueous microbial communities from the Delaware River and Bay under freshwater to marine salinity gradient to study organic matter... | ecosystem: Environmental > Aquatic > Marine > Coastal ...
TGGTACATGTACGCCCCCTATGACGTATCTGCTTTTAAAGACTCACCGATGACGTTAACGGTCATCAACATCCCTGCTAATCGATTAACGAGTTCAGAGCGTACCTACCGCGTGACACCGACTCAGGTGATTGTGATTGTAACGGGTCAAGTCAAACACCACGATAACTCGGAATCAGCACAACTCAACCACGGTAACGGTGTACGGTTTATAGACGCTAATCAAGTGATGCAAGGATGGGCTACTATAGATGGTAACCGAATGACGGTTAACAAATCTAAAAACGTGAATGAGTTTGTCGGTACACCACGTCCAAACAAGATCAACAACGTATTGGAATCACCAGCCCGTATCACCGCTAACCCATTGTTAGAGAACTCTAGAATCGCACAGCGCAGTGGGTCTTATCTGCAAGCCGTGTGGGAAAACTCTAACGATGCAATCCTCTATCCAGGCATGCCTGTTAAATACATGTACATTCAAAATGAACAGGTAGAAACAATCTATGGTATATTGGTAGGTACCCAAACCCACATATCGGCCACCAACGTCAACGTTGCTAACCGTCGTTTTGTATCTAATACCACCCTGTCACTGTTTATAGACCGTACAGTAAACATAACCGCATAGGTGACACATGACTACACCTGTTACAGCTACCATACAAACCCACACCTGCACGTACACGTGGGAGTTAGCCCTAGGTCCGGTAGACCTAGTAACAAACACGGTGATATGGCTAGCGTACTACAATCCACGTGACGGAGCAATGCGTGAGTACTGTGTGCGTGCATACACCGAACAACCCTTACCACACCCCGACGTCTTTTGTGATTATAGAACCCAGCTCTACGATGCACTAGGTACCGTCATTGCATACATATTAAAATCAGGGGGTATGTTTGTTACCCACATCTCTACATCACCAGGAGCATTACATGTCCAGCCCTAAGTTTATTGTTGTTGAAGGTTTAGATGGTAGTGGTAAAACTACCATCGTAGAGTTTATACGTACACTGCATAGAGCTGCTGGGGTACCCGTCGTGATAAACAGTTCATCGTCAGCTACGCCGTTTGCACAAGCGATACGTGGTGTAGTGATAGATGAAGTTAGTCGCGGTGTGTCACACAACGCATTGGCGCTGTTGGTCAATGCTGCGCGTAGAGACATTGTAGAACGTTACATAGAACCCGCATTGGTGGCGGGTGATAACGTAGTGTCTGATCGCTGGACGTTGTCCACGGCTGTGTATCAGTGTGACGCGGACGATCTACTGTTAGTGAACACCATCGGTGGGATGGACATGGAACCCGATCTAGTGATTATACTGGATGTGGACTATGCGACATCCATGGAGCGACTAAAGCGACGACATGTCGCTGCTGACCATCTAGAGTCATGTAGTCCCGATGTGTTTACCCATAGACGTCAGATACTACTACAGCACGCTGCTCAACATCCCTTTAACACTAAAGTCGTAGACGCTACGCCCAGCACTGAAGTGGTGTGCAATGCTATCTATGCATTGATATGGCCGTTACTACAATGACAGCACCCAGTACGTTCTCATACGAGACTAAAGGCATTGAATACGAATACGACGTCCCTAGACTGTGGTCGCTAGCCCGCAACCTACCGTCTAAAAAACGTTCTATTGCAGAGTTCCAAGACAAGATAGATCTGTGGATACGTAACGTATTGCTAGACCCTATAGCAACGCCAGATGACGTTGCTCACCATTTAGAACGTGTACGTACCGCTGACCTCAAGTACCCCATCATCCTAATGGCTAATGGGCAGTACATCATGGACGGTATGCATCGTTTGATGCATGCATATCTGAGTGGGGGTACTACCGTGCTGATAGCGCAGTTTGATACCGACCCACCACCTGACCGTATCATTAACCACCCGCCATCTAAAAAGTGGTAAGCATAACCCATAGAGCCCATGTCTCACGACATGGGCTCTATGCCGATTGCAGTTTATTTCAGATACATATTACAGTCTGAAGGTAATCTCTACACCTTCTGTTATCTTATCTAAAGTAGAGGATCGAGGATACAGACATGATAAAGCAAGTTCACGCATATCGCACTGAGAACACCACATACCATCCACAGTCCGAGATGGGTGTTTTAATGGATGACATCACGATGCCGCATCCGGCGTCCCGTGATTTCCCTATCGAGGACATGGAGCGCTATCTCACCGATGGCAGCTTCGTTTACTGGATAAACGACAGCGTTGCGGTGGTAGGATACCGAAACCGCCCGTTAACCATCGGGACCTTAAACGTGGTCGATGCTGAGGTTAGGTGGCATCCAGTGACGACGTCGGAGATCTTGACGTCACTGTGGATGTGTTGCCGGGAACTGATGTCTGACTTAAAGGCAGAGGTGACCGCGCGCTAACCCACCCACTGTACACAACCCACTAGAGTGTGGGTTGTGTACGAATTCTTTTTTTTTGTCCCTTATACAGCACCATCCCACCATGCTGCTGCACCACCTTCATGTGCAGTACCACCACCTACCGACCGACGACTCCGATCAGGTCCATTGATGTCGTCAGGTATGTTACCGTAGTCTTCAAACTTATACACGGTGTACAAGTCAGTAGCACGGGTTTCACCTACCTTACGATGCTTACCACGCTGTAGCGTGAGATACGACTCACCATTGACCTTAACGATGTGTTGATGTATCTCTAGGTCTGGTTCTGTATCCAGTCCTTTACAGCCCTCGTAGTAGCCTTTATCCACTACCTCCTTTACAAAGTCTGTTGCGTTACCGCGTAACAACATCTTAGCGTCTGTAGACATTTGATGCGGTGTAATGAACGTGGTTTTACGGATGTTAAAGAAGTTACGTGTACGACGGAATAGGTCTTTGATATCCACCCCCGCCGGACCAGCCGCACAACCCCGCTTAGACAAACTGTTTAGCATGTCGATAGAAGCAAACTGCACTTCATAACCATCTGACTCAAACCCCTCTACAATCTCAAACAGATCGTGGTATGTCATCTCCGATGGGTCATACCGCGACATGTCAATGTGAAAGCCAGTCTTGGTCATTTCAGCGATAACGTAGCGTGTCGCTTCATCGATGTCTACGCTAGTGATGTCTACGGGTAACTGGGTTTCGTTTTCAGCCAACGACTTATACAGCGACAAGATATCCTGCTCTACCGAGTTCTCTAATGACATACGTAACAACAGCGGCTTGCGCTCCGTATCTATCAGCATCGGTGTATTGTGGATAGCAGCCCAGCGAAACATATCGAGACACATGCCTGACTTGTAGTTGAACTTCAAAGCGGATGTTAGTATAGATTCACCACGACGTAGACCGCCGTGTGGCCCAAACATACGGTTTAGTCCTTGTAGTCCCATCTTAAACACACCATGCGTATCGAGTTCATCATGACCCCCTTGCATCACACCACGTACGGCGTCATAATCACTAAAGTTAACTCTGGTGATAGCGTGTTTGTTCCCTTTACCTAAGCCGTCATCTAAACCACTGTAGGGTTCTAGCTCATCCTTTATATCCCGTATTAAGTTACGCCAGTCTACGGAGTTAGGTTGGAATGTAACCTTAGTGTGGTACTTCTTTAAGATATCTTTTATTTTACCCTGTCCTAGAAAGATTTCGATGCTACGGCGATATGCTATGCACGTAGCACGCAACTCATCAGCGTCTAGCTTTGAATCAATGCCAGCCAGTAGCGACTCCCATAGGGGTTCGTCGTTATTGCAGTTTACGCGTAAACGCTGGAGTAGCTCCGTTTTGTCATAGACCCACTCCACTGGGTTCTGCGCCATCACACGAGCTGTTTCACGCAGTGACACCAAGGGATCTCTACCAAAATCACCCGTTGTATATGAGTCTGGTAGTTTAATCACAACCAGTATGTTGTCAACCAATGCGGCTGAACCTGGTCCACGTGGTACCATTAGCGACTCGCGATAGAGTAACGTAATAGCTTTAACAAGTAGTAGTTTGGTATCCATTTGTATTCGACCTTTTTATATTGACAGGTGTAACATGATTAAAACCAATGCATCGCTCATCATCGTACCCCATTGGCTATTGGTAGCGATTCGGTCAGCGCACCGACCTTTAGCGACAGCTTTAGACGTGGTAGCGTTGTCTAAGATGTTATCTAAAAAAGATTTGCAGTTGTACTATGCGATACAGTTAGCACTGTGGGAAAAGATGCCAGCGGGATTGCGTGATACGTTTCAAATGGCTGACATCACCGAGCTATCCAACCGTTGGGTGGGTACAGACGCCGATGGTACACAACCATCGCCGACAGTTGTCACTGCTTTAAAGAGCGACGTACGTGACGCTGTTTACTCTACAAACATCATTACAGAGCAGTTTCCGAATGCGGGTGACTTAACGTCCGTCCTACCGCATTTACAAGAACACAACTCTGATGTTGATGTGCTATCCCTAGAGTATGTGTTCGATGTGTTTTATTTAACAGAAAACGTATACGGGGTTAGCTTTAATAGACGTGCCACTACATCTACACATACAGCACAACTATTAGAAAGCTATGATAATCTCTTAGCTTTGTTAAACTCTACACATAGCTTTGATAAGGTTGCTGGTACAGCAGCATTTCAAGCGTATACTGTACTAGCTCGCGCAGTAGTATAGTGGCTCCGGTACCTAAATACTATAGGGTGATTCACCCTCGATGTGCGGGTACTGTAGTTGTCTGGGCTGTGCCACAACACATGTTCATTTATATGGGTACTTACTGCGTTTTGCGGTAAGCCAATTCTCACTCCGTCAGAAGGATTTAGCAATGTCTAAACTCACGCAGTTAACACAGTCAGTATCACCATTGGCTAGTGTTGCACAGATGATTAAAACTAAACTGGTTGAAGGTGGCGCTGAGCTACGTAATAAAGATTTGACTAAAAACGTTTTATCGTTTGAATCATTAACACCAGAAAAGTTTGACCGCGTAGCGCATACCTACGACCAGTACGAAGCTGACTTACAACAAATGTTTGCCGATGCCCGTATTTCCACTGAAGGCTACACTGATGCGCAATGGCGTGCTGGTGTGTTCACAATGATGGCTGCTGGTGATCCTGCTGCGTACGCACGTAAAGCATCGACTATCCATTCGCCATTGGGTAATGAGTACAGCACTGTTATCGAACAAAACTCCAGCGCTTTCGGCTATCGTAACAACGTATCGCCAGCGATGGAAGCCTTCGATGACCGTGAGTTATTAGCTAACTTACCGTTCTCCACTGTGTTTAACGTGCAAGCTGCTCGTCAAAACGAATTTGGCGAAGCGTTCTACCAAACAGTTACCGTTACGCCAGACCAAGCGTCTATCGACATCACTGTACGTCGCTCCATGATTTTCAATGAAGTGCGTCATGAGTTGTCTGGTAAGCCAATGGACTTCCATCGTCGTAACTTGGTAGAAGCCGTTATCGACGCTAGCTTGTTGGCTAACCAATCCACACGCGTAGTGCCTGTGTATGTAGCTGCTGGTCCTAATGCAAACACCGACAAGTTCACTACTGATGTTGCTGTTAGCACTACTGTGATTTCAGGCGAGTCCGTGTTGACACGTCCGTTGAAACCAGGTATCAAGTTAAACTTGTTAGGTTTGTCACAAACAGCGGCTGTACAAGCCACTGGTCAGTTAGATAACACTGACAGCTTAGACCACCGTATCAACGTGTCTAAACTCTACATCAAAATCCACTCGTCCACTGTGGTTGGTGTTGGTGCTGACTCAATCATTCCGTTTGACACATTGCGTTTACCACGTAGTCAGTTCTTGAAGTCCGCTGAAGGCTTCGACAAAGAAATGATGTTGAACTTTGTGACTGTTGACTTACCAATCACTGGTTTGACTAAAGACGTTGCTAATGCTCAAGCTACAGCGTTAACGTACTTAACAGACCCAACACGTGCTGGTTGGATTGTGCGTTTAGCGATTAACGTTACTGGCCAAGCTAACTTGGAATTGGGTAACGTTGCAATCGGTAACACACCTGTACATATCGACAGCGTGTGGAATCGTGTTGATGCTGATACCATCGTTGAGATTGTTGACCCAGTTGCATTGGCTGCTTTAAATGTTGAATTGGATGCGTTTACATTGGTTGGTTTTGACCTCTCAGCGTTCCGTTCTAACATCAACAGACGTACTCGTGGTATCCAAGTAACAACCGTTGACCAAAACGAACGTTTCACTATTCCTTTAGGCCAACCGATCACTTGCCCAACACCCGTCACTAACACACGTACATCGACTGATATGGCTGCTCCTATTACAGCTGCACGTATCATCAATGACAACAACGCGGTTACTAAACTCATTGAGTACGGTAACATGTTGAGTGCGTTAGAGTTATCTAAATCGTACTTGGTACCAGTACCATCGATTGAAGGTATTGGCCGTTTGATGATCCGTCCGTTCTATGAAGAATTCGACTTAGACTTGTTAGAAGTAACAGCTAGCTTGAAATCACAAGACCGTGCTGCTGACGTGTCCAGTGCCTTTGTTAACAAAATCCGTGAAATGTCATACCGTGCATACCGTGACTCCGCATACCAACCAGCGTTGGATGCAGCTACTGGTGGTACTGGTGAGAAGCCCACATTGTTAATCGGTACTGACCCTGTTATCCTCCGTCACTTAATCGTGTCTGGTGATACACGTACTGTTTCGATTGCGTTTGACCACAAAATCGTTACTAGCTACGACAGCCGTGTCCGTAACAAAATCTTCATGACGTTTGTTCGTGAAAACTTGACTGGTCCAGATCCATTGTCATTTGGTTTCATGGGCTGGATGCCTGAGTTGGCTACTAACGTTACGTTGACTCGTAACGGTGCCGTAATCAATGAAACGATGGTTCAACCACGTGCTTTACACGTTAACACATTGCCTATCTTGATGGTTATCAATGTTGTTAACTTGGACAAAGCGGTGGGCGATCAATTGCCAGTGTACATGCAAACTGTATAAGCTGGTTATCTGTATCCTCTGACGGATTAGATGCACCGAGCCACTGGGGTTACCCCCAGTGGCTCTATGCCGCGTTGTATCTAAAGACAGGTATATATTACTTAAATGCCATACACTAACGGAGCTTGTTTATGTCATCAACGGTAGGCGGTCCACTCAGACGATTGCCTGTAAACACAACTACGGATCACGTCACTAACACTAACCCGCGTGATCCTCTAACTACCTCACGGAACGACTTTGGCTTTGAAACGGACATCAGTTACAAAAACGGTTTACCGTACCCCATCACCGTTATCCTGCGCAACGGCCTATCGTTAACGATACCGCCACTCAGTGGTAACTGGCGTGACCAATCAAACTTTGTGGTTCAAGTTCGATATCGGTTTGCTAAGAACGTAAAAATTGACATACATCGGATATTAGATGCAGTAGATGCAGACTCCAGTAACGAGCTGATTGCACTCAAGGATGCCGTGCGTGATGCCCGTGTAAACCAAACGGCTAACTCTAATGAATGCGTGTTATCGTATCAAGTAACACGTGCTCAGTTTGAGGCTCTGTCGGATGGAATGTATCTCAGTAATCTAGACATCACTATCTCTAAAGATATCTTAGGTGGTGAGAGCTATGTAGTACATCCTGAGTCACCTGCTGGTCAGGCGTTACAGCATGAACGGCGATTAGCAACGTCTAGCTTTAAGTTAGACATTGAAATCAATGACCCTGAGCAAATGTTTGGTGATCGTTTTGTAAACGTACTAGGACGCATCTATCGTGTCCATGCGCGTATACATCTGGATCGTCCGGCTGGGGTTTATCTAACATCACCTAACGACGTGGATCAAGATGTATGTGATGCAAAACACTATCCCTTTGAATCCGCAGATGCGGAGCTTATGCTGTTTCGCACAGCGAGTGAAGCCCGTACTCTAGGCAACTTAGCTGAAACTAGAAAAGCAGAGTTTGAAGAAATACGTCACAACAACAGCATCACGTTAGCTAACCTAGAGTTAGAGTTTAAGCAACAGGTGCATGACTTAAACCTGCAGCTTAACCAACACAAAACCGATAAGCTACAGCGAGAGGGGGCGCATGCTGAAGAAGTTGCTAGACTGAAAGCAATCGAGCTACGATTGAGTCTAGAAGCGAGTGAACGTGAAGCTAAGCAAAAGAGCATAGACGCGGCTTATGCCGCTGAGAAAGCTGATCGTGAAGCTAGAGCATATCGTGAACGCGACTATTATGAACGTAGGTCTTATGACCGTAAAGACAGCTCCGAGATTGTTAAGTGGATTCCACCTATGGTCGTGGGGGCTGGTTTGATTATAGCTAAATTCTTATAACCTGGAGTGCAATGTGGATACTGATCTATTTGAGTATATACAGAAACAACTACCCAAGCACAACCACGACATCACACGTGGCTTAGCTTGTCAACAGCTAGAGCATGTAGAACAATACATCGAAAACATCATACGCTGTGCTGAGGTTGGCTTTCCACCATCGTTACGGTACGTGGGGTGTCATCGCGTTACGCCGTTAGAGGAATTCAACATCGTTACTGCTAAGCGTAGTACCAAGCTCATGTATGAGTTTAGTCACTCCGACATCTACCTGATGCAGTATAACTTTGAGTTTGATGGACAACCCATGCGTCCACGGTATTTGTTTTTGCCCTTTGTTAAAGAGGGTGGGTTGATTACTATCATGGGGTCTACGTTTAGCATCTCACCTGTGTTAGCAGACAAGGCTGTGTCTGTGGGTGAGGATAGTATCTTTATCCCGCTAAACCGTGACAAGCTAACGTTTAAGCGTTTAACCCAACACTTCTACATGGACGACCGTCGTGTGACAGCAAACGTGATATGGTCTAACATCCACCATGCATGGAAGAAGCCTGTAGGTAGTCTAGAGCGACGTACTAACACAGCCAATGCTACACTAGCGCATTACTTGTTTTGTAAGTATGGATTAGCGGGTGCGTTTCAAATGGCTGCTAACGCTAACATCATTGTAGGTACTGCTGATGAAATAACAACTGAATACTACCCTGCGGATGAATGGCATATCTTTCAAACGTCCACGCGGATGAAACCGATTGGTGTTAACAGTAAGTTCTATACACCGACTACGGTGCGGTTAGCGTTACGTCATAAAGACTACAACGTAACGACAGAGGGTTTAATCGGTGGGTTCTTTTATGTAGCTGACAGGTTTCCCGAACAACTGCATCCAGAGTTCTGCGATGACCCTAACCTGTGGCGTGCGTTGATGGGGCATGTCATCCATGCGTCTAATGAGTCCGTAGGTCGTTTGCTAGGTAGAATTAACATTCATATGGAGTCTATTGATGGTTACATCGATGGCATGGTGCGTGAGTGGTTGCGTGAGGACGGTGTGGTAGTAGCTGACATCTATCAGTTGTTTGTACATGTGATTGAAACGTTTGTATTACGTGTGACGGATTCAGCTGATTCAGTGGCATCGATGTACGGTAAGCGGTTGATGGTGTTGCGGTATGTGTTGATTGACGTCATCAAATCTATCTTTAACATGATGTTTGCGTTACAGGTAGGACATGCTAAGAAACCATTGACAGAAAAGGATGCAGATAAGATCATTCACAAGTTTATGAAACCGTTACTGATTGTGAAGATTAACCATAAGCACACAGAGGTCACATCCGTGTCATCACCATCTGACTGTATGTCTTTTAAGATTACGGCCAATTTAGTGTTGCAGTCTGACATTGGTGCAGGTAACGCTGCAGCTAAGTCGTTAAAGTTAGATGCGTCTAAGATACTCCACTCATCCATTGCTGAGGTAGGTCAGTTTAACAACTTACCTAAAACAGACCCCACTGGACGTAAGCGTATCAACCCGTACCTGCAATTAGGACACCAGTGGGCGGTGATACCCAATCCTAAAAACATAGAGCTGTTGGCCAGTGTAGAAGACACTATCCGTCGATAGCTAAAAAATAACAGATACACATTACTGAATGAGGCTAGGATTGCGCAGTCCCGTCTCATTTACAACCTGGAGTTAAGTATGCATACACAGTACATTCAACCGGTTAACCCTAACCAATTCGTAAACACATCCAATGGCTCTCGAATGCCATTTACCCCACAGCTCACCGTGTCGCCAAACATGCAGCCCTATGTACAAGCCATTGGGGCGCTGTTAATTGATAACATCCAAAACGGTGCTAACACATCTGTCATACGTCAAGCACTGTATCACCACATGGCGCAAAACGGTTTCTATAACAAGGAGTTTACCGACCTGTTGCAGTTTGCAGTAGAGTACGCTGAAGTGTTGGAATACATGGATCGTCTGGACGGTCGTACCGCGCAGATTAAATCTGTTGAAGAAGTAACGCAGATTGCCGCGGCGGCTGAAGTTACATTGGACACAACACATCGTTTGTGGAATGCCATGCCACCCGAAATGCAACAGCATGTACAGAGCTGGTTACAATACGCGCCTAGCGTAATGAACCGTACAGACCAGATGCGTCAACAGCAACGTTATCAACAGCAGGCAGCGCAGCCCTATGGTGCACCCATGGCGTCGTATAACACAGGTGGTGGCTATCCGCAACCCCAACCTCAGCAACCGTACTACCAACCCGGCGGTATCAACCGCAACCAATCTACAATGGCTAACCGCGCTATTGAACAGATGGCTGCTGCACCTACACGTACGTTTAACCAACCCACCATCAACGAACTACGCGCAGGCGGTACACGCAGCTCTGTAGTGGAGGCGGCTGTACCTACCACGACCGCCGCACCTGCAGCACCGCTAGCTCCGGCTGATGGATACCATCAGCAATTACGTAGCGACTACGGTGATGAGAAACCACTACCAGAAGGTATCCATCCAGGTGTGTTCTGTATGAGCACAGCCGTAGCGTTCTTTGCGTTTAAGGGCGGCGTAGCCAGTAACTTCATTATTGATAAGGATCAATGCACCATGCGATACTCAGACCACCGTAACGAAAAACTATTACGCGGACGCAGTGACACTGTGCGTCGCTTTACACCCGACTACCCTGCTGCTGATGCTGTGTTTGAAGCCATGGTTAAACAGCAGTTAGTGTCTGACATGTTAGCTGACTTAGAAAAGCGACAAGCGGATGCTACGGTGACAGGTGATGTCAACATGGTGGTTGATGTGATCGTACCGTGTTTAGTTAATCTAAACAACTCCACTGACTATCATAGCGTAGCTAGCATGGCGATGGAGGAGTTGGGTTTAGCTGTCTCTATCGAGGATTCCACAATCACCTATACGGGTATCGATTTCCGACACAAGCCATATAACGACGACGTGGCTAACTTAGAAACCGAGATGCGTAACGTACGGTCACATGAAGACTTACGTAAGTGTTTGGTGTTGATGCGTGATAAGATGGCGCCGCTGTACTACTGGGAGCAGTTAGACGTTGCTATTACGCAACATGTGAACGAGTTGATGCAAACGATGCTGGGTGTAGAAGCACGCATGGATTGCTACACTGAAGAAATCGGCGAAATGTTAGATATGATTCATGATGACTACCCAGACACCATGGAGCGTTTTAACACAACACTGTTACGTCGCTTACAGGTAGCGACGTTAGATAACGACAGCACGCATCTCTGGCGTTCTGTGTACGAGTGTGTGGACGGTGATGGCATTACCAGTCAGGCAATGACAATTGTAGAAGACATTACTTTGCTGCCTATTACATCAACGGACATTGACTTTGGTTGTATGGGTGATGTTGGTGTAGTTACAGCTAAGGCTACGCCTAATCTGTATCGTGCAGCACGTCACCGCATTGACAACGCACACCCCAAGACACGCTGGATTAAGTTTATCACATTAGATCGTATTGTGATTTACGTATACCCAACATCAGACGGCGGTGTGTTGATTGCTAACAAGCCATTTGTATAACTAACTGGGGGTGTATCACACCCCACGTGAATTTTAGGTTACCACACCTTTTTTAGTGGCGGAGATGACTATGCAAACAGAAAATAGAAAGGTTGAAAACCTTGATTTTGGCGATGCTATTGTAGCATTGAAAGCTGGCGAGTGCGTTGCCCGTGCAGGTTGGAATGGTAAAGGTATGTGGCTTGCGTTGATTAAGGGTACTGCTGTGCAACAAGCCATTGGCGATTGTTATGGCAGTGATGGTGAGACCTTTCCTGTGCTAGACGCGGTTTACATGAAAACGGCTGACAGCAGCCTTGTACCATGGTTGTGCAGTCAAACGGATATGCTCGCTGAAGACTGGACGATTGTTGCCAAGTAGCATCTAACTAGGGGGTGTATCACACCCCCACAAGGATTTCGATATGACAGTTATGAACGATGTGTGGATTGCTGAGCAATGCGGTTGGGCTTTAGACCCTGCCTCATCCATGAACTACAGTCCTGTGGATGCAACAAAGCGGATGATTGCTCCGTTTGCTGGGCGACAGATGCGTAGACGTGACAATGTCAAACAACCTATCATTAGCTTTGGTTTATCTAGCTTTGGATATGATGTACGCATTGCGGGTACGTTCAAAGTGTTTAGACCTACTTACGGTAACGTGCAAACGTTAAACGATGTTGTGATTGACCCTAAGCAACACGACGACGATAACTACGAAACCATATCGGTTGGTAACAACGAACGGTTCATCATACCACCCAACGGCTTTGTGTTAGGTCACACGGTGGAACGCTTGTGTATACCCCGCGATGTGTTGGTTATATGTTTAGGTAAGTCAACCTATGCACGCTTAGGGTTGGTGGTTAACATAACACCATTGGAACCTGAATGGGAGGGTGAAGTGGTGATTGAGATATCTAACACTACGGATAGACCAGTTGCTATCTATGCCAATGAAGGCATCGCCCAGTTCTTGTTTCTCAAAGGTAATGCGCCTTGCAATCTATCGTACGCTGACCGTGATGGTAAGTACCAAGGGCAAATTGGCGTTCAAACCGCTTTAGTTTAAATAGGGTTAATATGGAATACGTGGTATTCCCTTATCGTGTTATATCGTGCGCAGTAACAACTTAACCTAGCTGCCATCCAGATGGATGGCAGCTATGCCTTATATACCTGGAGACATCAATGACCGATTTAGTGCTAATCCGTAAGATTCAAATAAGTGATCTACAGCCCGATGATTTGCTACACAACTACGGCAATGCTGAGCAGTACGTGCAGCTATACATCGAGCGCGCACGCGCGATCGCTAGCGAGCTACACAGAACAGCGGATGTGATAAACTCACGTACTGTGTATATGTATCGTAACCACACCATTGTTTTGGATAACCATCCGCTGGTATCGTTACATGCCACTGGTGATCGTCGTGTGTATTGTGATTTGTATAACAAAACGGCGCCAGATGACGATTGCATCATGGTGCATACGGTCACTGAGTTATATGCCTTTTTGATCTACACGTACCCATACGGGTAATAACGGCATAGCTAGACCCCTAGGGGTCTAGCTACTTTTTTTTTTTATTTGTCTGCGTCGTCGTCCTTGTCGGCATCCTTATCTACCGCTTTATCAGCATCCTTGTCAGCGTCTTTATCTTTATCAGCATCCGCATCATCATCCCCCGCATCTGCATCAGCATCTGCTTGGTCAGCGTCATCAGTAGCCTCAGTATCCCCTTCGCCACCCATATCAAAATCACCACCATCATCAGCGTCACCACCACCGTCTGCATCACCCCCCGTATCATCGCCTCCACTATCATCACCGCCTCCGGCATCCGCTGCATCTGCGCCTACTGCATCGCGCACATCTGCTAATGCTTTATCAGAAGCAGTAGACGTAGCAATCGACTTACGCATAAATTCAACTAGGGATTTCTGTATACCCAACATGTAATGGTCGTGTTCTTTTAGCAAGTCAAACGCTGGACCGTCTTCATCGCTAAAGGTAACTAACTTAAACAACTCAGGCATGACGTTGTTGTTTTGTAACCACTGGCGTTGGAACTGTGCTTTGAGAATAGCGATGGTTTGCGGAATAGCATTGGCAACTTCACCCATGAGGGTAGAGTCAAACATTTCCGACGACACAAACGCGGGTAGTGTAGCGTCTAGTCCTTTAGTGTAGTTTTCAAATGCTGCCATTTGCATCTCTACTTGGGCTAGGTCAGGTTCTGGTAAGGTTAGTGTTAACGAGTTAATAAAGTACATAGCGATGCTATCTGTACTGGCTTTGGAGTCTTTTGGTAGTGATAGCATTTCACGGTTGTTGTCAATGATTTCACGCAATGCATCCATCAGTACCTTACTGTTACAGGTAAATTTCTGCATGTGGTCTACTAGGTGTGCCGTAAACACCACTTGATAGACCATCGCGCGTTTAGCTAACAATACATTAGACGATACGACCGACGTAGCAAACTCCACGTTCATGGATAGATCCACCGTCTCCGGTGCCATACCCACAGCCATCAACTGACGTTTCTTCAGCATCTCATCCAGTTCTGTATCGACCTTGGTGTGATTAGCTTGTTTGTCTTCTACGGTGACTTTTGTTTCAGGGTATCCAGGGTGTCCGGATGTTACTACTTCAACACCCGCGTTCTGTAGATAGTTTACAATGTCCACAGGACTAGATGCACCGATTGGATAGGAGGCTTGTCTAGTCTTAGCGTACTCACCCATGAGAAACTCAACCGTACGGTCTGGTGATGGGTCTGCTGGGTCTAGTTCTATGTTGACTACGACGTGGTTCACAGAGTTCTTAATAGCTGCTACGGTGTTAGCAAACAACAACATAGCACGGATGCTACCTAATATCTTAGTAGACTCTAATAGAGACTTACCCACACCATTGCTGTTATAGTCAAAAGCGATATAGGTCATCAACGACAGTGGGATGTAAACCAACTGAGTCATCATGCGTGAACATGCCCGTGCAAACATCATACGGTAGATTTCAGTGGGTCTACTGACTTTAACGTTTTCACCATAGATGCCGTTTTGTAAACGCGATATCAAATCGTTTTCAACAACGTCGGTATACATCTGCATGGCTTCATCCATCAGCGCAATTTCATCAGATGAGTTCTGTTTACGACCTTCACTAGCCCGACGTGTTTGTGCTAGCAACTGGGACGACATGTCACGGATAGCACCGGTGTTGTAAGACAAGTCGGCGTAAAAGTCTTGTGTAGAGCTAGCACGTACTGGGTTACCATGTTTGTCAATGACAATAAAGTAACCGATGTGTTCTTCAGGTGCAGACGGTACGTGGACGGGGATTACAGATTCAGTAGGTAGTGTCATCACTAAAGGATGACCTACGGTGGGTTTGTCTAACTGACTCAGTGTTTTGATTGTCAGTACAGGTGTAAAGTTAAAGTTACGTGGACGGTATAAGGACTCACGTGTAATATTATCATCCGTCTTGTTAGTACTGCTATAGAGCTCCATAGACATTTGTTTTTTTGCATAAGCGTCTTGTACGCGGTCTGCTACTAACTTTTCATGGAGTCTAGGAAACTTCAGTACACTGATGTTATCGGTTACCGATAGGTAAAGGTTAGGTACCTCAGCTACGTAAGGTGTTTGTGTGTCGTAGCTTTCTAAACCAAAGTTTAGTTTACCCGGTGTTTTAGTTGCTTTAGCGTTGCCTAAGATACCGTAGTTAACCAATTCATCGTTGGCTGTGAGTTCATCACGCAGCGACTCTAACGATACACGGCCTGTAGAGTTGATGGCTTCGTCGATAGATGATTCAGGTATAACGGCGATTGGGTAGGCACCTTTAGTAAACAACGCTTCTTCCAACATACGTGGCAAGAGTGTCTTTATTTTATAGGAATTCTCAAAATAGTCTTTAATCACATCGACCAACAGAGCCTTTACCTCACCCAAATCATCAGCGGTACTACCGTATGTTAGCGCAGTCGATATTAAGTCATTCGGGGATAAGATGCTACTCACCATTACCTGCTTATCGAGTTCTAAGTCAGGTAACAGTTGCATCATGTTTTCTGAATCAACCACGTTGGTTGCTGTTTTGTTAGCCACCTGTGTCACTAAGTGTTGTGGTGCGGCTATGGCTCGATTACTACCATCGTAGCTACGTGGGTTTGTATTGATGCCCTCTACTAACTTACTCGCAATGGTGTCTGATAAGGTAGTTGATTTAAAGCCAGACAGCTTAGGGTGTTTAGAACCTAATGACTGGGTCAGTGCTGTTTGGATGGGTTTCGTTTTCATAAGTGTCTCCACAAGTGAGGTAATGATGTCAAGTACATTGTATCAGGCGTATAGACGTCAAGTGCTGGCATTGGCCAACACATTAGTTATTCGGATGGATGCCATAGCGATTATCATGAATCGCTATGTAGAGGCGCATGGGTACACTGTAGATTGGTCAAACCGAGCTACATGGCGCTACTACATGAATCTAGCAGGACAGTATCATGCCTTGGATAGAGCGCAATTAAAAGTAATCAATGGCGGTGGTCAAGGCTACTTAAAGATAAAGATAGCGGGTACCACAGGACCCGTTGATGGCGATTTCACAACATCACTCATAGGTGGTGTGATGGGTGATACATCGATTGCTGGTGAGTATCAATGGGGTAGCACGTACTATAATGATTTAGTTAGACGGTATCCAGATTATGAAACGCTGATACTGGGTGTGTTAAACCCTGTACCCCTATCTGTATCCACCACAGCGCCTGATGGTGCCATCTTGTACTGTGGCGGGTACTATCGGTCTACTGTAAACGATGCCCTAGGTCGTCGCGTCGTATACAGCGCACCAGATGCAGCCACGGCGTTGATTGAGTCTAATGAATCAAACCTGATTGATGACTTACAACAATACGTAGACGGGTATCTAGTCAGGTGGCATAACCCAGACTACGCGTATACCGATGACCTTTATATAGCAAGTTTACTCGGCATACTGTATCTGCAGATACCGCTTACTGTAATGAACATACGATTACGCAACTGTCACACCCCGCAGGTCCATAGCTACCACGTGCGTGAGCACTTGGAATCACATGGTAGATTGGCTGTACACATCCCCGCACTGCCATTACAGCAAACGCTTTGGTTGTATAGAAACATTCGGTACATTGAAACCAACGTAGGTAAACAGTCGACGTTTGATGCGTTGGTAGATAACTTAGCGACACCGTCTGGTGTACCGTTGTCTGGATATTCCATACGGCATAACCTAGACGACATTACAGTCGACCTGGTTCCCACCGCGGTGGGTGTGCGTGAAGTCATTAACTTTAGACAACCCGGTACGGGTCGTGGTACAGTAGACTTGGATATTTTACTACGCAGAGAAATACCGGTCGCTAGAGACAACTACCGTGACTTAGTAATCGTTGGTCAAGAAATCGATGCTGACGTGGTTACAGCCAACACCAATCTATTACCCACTAAGGTAATAGAGTCGGCGATGCTAGACACCGCCGATCGGTTACCGTATCCATTAGCTGACGTATTGCTAGACCAATGGATATATACCGCTACGCATGGGTTGTACAATGGCACCATTTACGTAAACCACCCTGTAACGGGTGATCGTTTACATCTAACACCTATCAATGCATTGATACTGATGATCTATTGCATGAACCGTGGATACAGTGATATTACGTTAGTGGATGTACCTACACTGACTGCACGCTTTATACCACGCACCGATACCCCAGTCACGCTGTATAACGAGATGCTGTCTGTAACCGATAGTCGATACGTCACCAGTGATGAGCTAATAGCCTTACTGGGTAGTCCTGTGACTACACCAGACATCCATTCAGTCGATGCTTTTTATAATCACGCGCTATCCGTGCAGACTGAACTCATGCGCCGCTACGATGTATGTAATGGTAGTCAGGCGGCAGCGATGGGTGTGCAGGTTGTAGTGACATCACCCGACGGTGTGTTACCTATTACGTATAAAGCAGTCAACGGTGAGCCCGGTGCTAGCCACTATATTGGCAGTGGTCACTTAGAGTACGCCATGTCGCGACTGTATCAACCTACAACCGTTTGTACGTTAACGACTGACAACTACACAGACTGGCTGCACAGCATTGGTTTTGTAGTAACCAACATGACACGGTCGGACTATGTATCGCTAGCTACCGCCATAACACACCAAGCAACTGGTAATCGAGTTGTAACCAATGCGCAACTCCGTGCATTACAAAAAGCGGTACTGTCTATCATGGCTCAGTTTAGTAGCTATGCAGTACAGTACATCGGCTCTATTAACAACGGTCCTGCTTTAATGATGGACCCTAAAGCAACACGGTACGGCGCCCCTAGAGTGCAATTAAAGGCTATAGTGCAAGCACCTACTGTTATAGTTAGCGCGCTATCGATTAGCACGCTGGCACGGCAGTCACTGGACGTGTATATCAACTCCACTGTGGGTTGGTCTATGACTGGTGTCGACATTCCCATTCCTTAA
>Ga0075464_10000411_pt1 | contig 18497 bp, 31 predicted proteins | sample DEB19_08_DNA_5_FD_75068 | JGI IMG/M metagenome (GOLD analysis project Ga0075464, IMG submission 75068) | Aqueous microbial communities from the Delaware River and Bay under freshwater to marine salinity gradient to study organic matter... | ecosystem: Environmental > Aquatic > Marine > Coastal ...
CGGCGTCCCTGGCGTCCCAGGCGGCGGCCCAGGCGGCGTCCAATTCGCTTTTTGTGGCTTCGCCTCGTGCAAAGCGTCGCGCAGTATCAATAGCTGCTCGCGGCCGAGGGTCATCGCCGCACAGGTAGACGACCGAATCCGCACAGTCGGCCGCGAACAGCCGTTGCGTGCGCTCGTTCCACGTCTCAACACGGCGCAGCAGACGCGCGCCCTGCGAAACGTTCTTGTCGGGGCCAGCGACCGTGACGCCGCGCGCTTCGATCAGCCAGCACTCATCGTGCATGTGATGCAGAGCGTCGCGGGCAGCGCACCAGTGATACCCGCGCTGGCACAGGATCGGTTGCGTCTTGTAATCGCGCATCCACTCGCCCGGCTGGTCGCCGGTCGGGAGTTTCCACTTGCCACGGCCCGCGTAAGCAACGCCGCCCGCAGCGGTAAACTTGATCGGCGTATCGAGGGTGATGATCACCGCTTCTCTCCTTCGCTCTGATCCGCCGTAGCCAGCCCGGCCGCTTCGGCACGGCGGGCGAGGTCTTGGCCGCACGCCAGCAGGCGGAAGCCATCCAGCACGCTGCGCACCAGCACCGGGTCGCGGTCGCGCCAGTAACGCGGGTCGCGCATCGCCGCGCGCATCTGTTCCTCGGTCACGACAAACGCTCCGCGATCTCGCGCGCCTCGGTCAGCAGGCCGCGCAGTTGCGTCACCAGCGCGGCGTCGCGCGCGTCCCATCGGCTCGGGCGCTTGTCGCAAAGCGCCGCGATGGCCTCGGCAAGATCCATGCACGCTTCGCCATCGCGCGCCACGGCGGCCTGTTCCTGCGCGGCCATCTCGGCGCGCTCAGACGGCCACAAAGGAACATATTGGTGGGGGGCGAGGTGACCCATGTCAGTCCTCCACCAAGATCAGCACCGCGACCCCGAGCAGGATCGTCGCGGTGCAGGCGAGCGCCGCAGCAATGGCGGGCCAGGGGATGATCAGGAGCAGGTCCATCGTCGTTCTCCCTGCGGCGGCGCCCGTGATGGCGCCGCACCGGTTGCGGGTATCAAGCGGCAGTCGACGGCGTGATGCCGCGCTTGGCAGCAAGGCGCGGCCACATCACCTCGCGCATGAACTTCGCGCGGCGCGCGCGTTCCTCCGGCGTGAGGTTCAGCTTGACGCCCGCGCCAGTCGGGCGCCCGCGCGGCTTCGGGGCGGTGGCTTCGGCGACGGCATCCGCGATGGCCTTCTTGGCCTCGACTTCAGCGAGGCGAAGGCCGCGCACCATGTCGTTGAGCCCCGCCATTTCCAGCGTGCGGGCGTGGCTTTCGATGGTTTCCGAAAACTTGGTCAGGGTTTCCACGGGGTCGTCTCTCCTTGGTTGGCGACGACCAAAGGTGACCATAAGTCACTTTCATGGTCAACAAAAAAAGTGACTGGAGGTCACCTCTCTTTTTCGCGCTTCCCTTGCCGGTAGAATTTGCGCGAGGATACCCGTCAACGGGGGCGAATGAACAAGGGGAGCCCGGAGACATATAGTCTCATCGCGGCAGGACCCGGATGTGCCGAAAGTCCTAGACGCGCGATTAACGCGCGCTTATGTTCCTAGTTTGTTCTCCGGGGGATTTGCCACATGGAAGAGGGTGCATCACGCGGCGGGGTGGTTCCGTTTCCGTTTGGGCGTGCGCGAAGCGGGCGACGCTGGGCGCAATCCACGGATCAGGCGAACGGCGAGCGCCTGTTCCTCGGCGGGGAGGTCGTGGAAAGCTGCCAGCAGTGCCCGCTCGTTCGCCTCTTTGAGAGGCTCGTGGCCCGTGCTGGGCTGTCGGACGGCGGTGCGGCCGACCAAGTAGTCGACTGAGACGCCATAGTGGTCTGCAACGCGGGTGAGGGCGGCGCGCCCAGGGGACTTGTCCCCGTTTAGCCATTTCGTGACGTAGGAACGCGTGACGCCCACATCCGCCGCCAGGTCGACGTGGATCTCTTCCCGCTCTTCCATCAGTTCCCGCAACCGTTCCGGGATTAATCGATCTGCCATACCCGCAAGGTGACACATAGCCACACGCCAGGGGTGACCGGAGGGAACATTTTGCTTGACCCTTAGGGGTGACTTATGGTCACTTTTCGCCATGTCACCAGACAGCCTTATCCGCCGTGTCGGCGGGGTTACCGCCCTCGCTGAACTGCTCGGCGTGGCGAACCACACCACCATTTCGAAGTGGCGCGCGCGTGGCCGCATCCCGGCTGAACGTGTGCCAGAGATCAGCCGGTTGACCGGCATCCCTCGCCACGAGTTGCGCCCCGATCTGTGGGAAGAGCCAGTTGCGGGGTCTCGCTGAATGTCGCGCGCTGCTCATGGCTATGATGCTGCGCATGCCGCCGACGCGGCCGAAGTGCGCAAGGTCACGCGCCTTCCGCGCGAAGAACGCAGCGGGGATTCGCCCAACAACATCAGCGCGGCCGAACTGGTCGGACAGTGCGGCGCTGAGGGCGGCGGTAGTTATCCCTCTGGCGCCGCCGCCCAATCCACCCCGAGCCACGGCGGGTCATCCGTGGCGGTCTCCTCCCACAACTGCCCCGGCGGGTCGAAAGGCTCGCCGGGGGCTTCTTCGCGGGGGAAGACGCTAAAGCCGGAGCAGGTGCGGGAACGGCTTGCGTTCGTGCGCGAGCATCGCGCGCTCGGCTATCGCTGGACGCAGATTGCCGCGCTGATCGGAATGCACCCGGCGTCGCTGCAACAGTGGTTCGAACTGACGCACGCGCGGGAAATCCCTACCACCACGACGGTCCGGAAGTGCCTTAAGTGCGAACGCGCCTTCGATAGCGAAGGGCCGGGCAACCGCATGTGTTCGTCCTGTCGGTCGCATTCGCACATCCTGTCGCCCTACGCGCCCGACCCCGGCGGCCATACCGGCAGGCGCGTCATGCCGATGCGGGGGCCGCGCAAGTGACCCGCGCCCCCTGCACCTGCGGCCCGCATGGAATCTGCGATACAGCGTGCCCGAAGCGTGCGGCGCCAAAGAAGCGCGGTTCGCCCGAGGCCGCGATACAGCGCGCGATTATCGACCGGCTGCGCTTCCTCGGCGTCCTGGCTGTCCACATTCCGAACGAGGGCAAGCGCAGCGAAACAACCGGCCGCCGCATGAAGGCAGACGGTATGCGCCCCGGATGGCCCGATCTGGCTTGCTACCAAGATGGCAAGCACGCGTTGCTTGAAGTGAAGCGTCCTGGCTGGGATTGGGCAAAGCCCGGCACCAAGACTGCGCGCCGCGAAGACAACCAGCGCGCTTGCCACGCAGAACTAGAGCGACAGGGGTTCCCTGTGGCCGTGGTGAGGTCGCAGGAAGAGGCAATCGCCGCTTTGCGCGCGCAGGGGTTCCGGCTGTGAACAACGATATTCCCGACGAAGAATTCCGCGCTGCCGGAAAGACCGCCGCTTCCCGCAATTTCCCGCTTTCTGACCGCGCGTGCGAATGGCTGGCCGCCTTCAACGGCGTTCCCGTCGAAGCGATGCCCCGCGCGTGGCGGTTCGCGTCGAACGCATACATGCAGGATTACATTGAGCGGAGGGCGGCGTCGTGACGCTGATCCTTCCGTCTGCGCCCGACCCTTACGGCGACGGCCTCGCCCTCACGGCGGCCATGCGGTTTGAGGCCGTGACCGATGCTCTGCGGCTGTCCGTGACGCCGAACTGCGTCGCCCGCATCGAGCAACACCTTCACGCCGCACTCGACCGCGCCCGCGCGCGGGAGATGCCGGTCGATTGGATCCGCGACGCACTGGCGCGATGCGCCGAGCGTCGCACAGAACTTGCCGCCGAGGGCGGCGAGGCGCGCCCGTCGCGTTCGGGCATTGGTGACTTTTGGAAGGATTGTTGATCATGGCTCTTGTTGCAGTCTCGAACACCGCCGTTGGCGAAGACCGTCTGCCGCCGCTGAAGTATGACGCCCGCGCGGGCCGCTTCTTTCTCATGGACCGCGTCGAAGACAACGGCACCTGGACCACGATCCAGACCGAACTGCCGATCCAGACGGCGCAGTTCGCCATCGACTTCGGCTCCGTTGAGGTCGGCTGGATGCTGTTCCCGAAGGGCGCCGCGCCGATGATGGTGACGGTTCCGTTCGGCCAGCCGCTGCCGCCGCAGCCCGCTGCGGTCGGCACCGTCAAGGACGAGCGCACCGGCAAGGAACGCCCGAACAACTTCAAGCAGGGCTTCCGCATCAAGGTCGCGGGCAACGCACTGAAGTCGGCGACAGGCGGCATCGTCCGCGAGATCGCGGCGAACGCCGTCGTCACCATCGAAGGCATCAACGAACTTCATTCCAGGTTCGAGGCCGCCCCCGAGGCGGCGGCGGGCAAGATCCCCGTCGTGAAGGTCGCGCAGGTCATCCCGACCAAGGCGGGCCAGTCCACCAACTACAAGCCGGTTTTCGAGATCGTCCAGTGGGCCGATCGCCCGACCGACATTCTCGGCCCGCGCACCGTGCCCGCGCCGCAGGCCCCCGCGCCCAAGGCGCAGCCCGCCCCGCAGCCGACCGCTGCGGCCATTGGCGACCAAATCCCGTTCTAGCCTAGCCGCCCCCGCGCGCCTCGTTTTCCAGGCCAGACGCGCGGGGGCTTCCACCACTACCGCAGCCCCGAATCCAGGGACCGATGCAGTGATGGCAGCAAGCCTAGCGCCCGACAGCGCCGCGACAACTCTGGATTGGGCGCTCTACTACGCCCGGCGCGGCTGGTCCGTCGTGCCCGTCCGCAAGGGCGAGAAAATCCCCGCCCTCCCATGGGCGCAATTCCAGAACCGGCGCGCCTCGGAAGCCGAAATCCGCGACTGGTTCGCCGATCCAGCTATGAGCATCGGCCTCGTGACCGGCGCCATCTCCGGCTTCTTCGTGGTGGACTTCGACGGCGAGGAGGGCGCGGCCACGCACGCCCGCCTGGCGCACGTCCTAGGGGCCGCACCGACCGCCCTGACCGGCGGCGGCGGCACTCACATGCTGTTCCGCCACCCCGGTCGCCGCGTGCCCACGCGCAAGGCCCTCGCACCCGGCATGGACATTCGCGGCGACGGCGGCTTCATCGTGGCTGCACCGTCCCTGCACGCATCCGGCCGGGCCTACGCCTGGGACGTTGACGCCCACCCGGACGATATCGCCATCCACGACGCGCCCACGGCGTTCATCGACGCCATCTGCGCGGATGCCCCGCCCGGCGCCGGCAGCGTCGCGCCCGTCACCCGCGCGCCCGGCCCCTTGGGCCTCGATCTCGGCATTATCACGGACGGGCGCGAGCAATACATGCGCAACACGGTCCTGGCCGTCGCGCGCGGCCTGAAGGACCAGCTAGGCCGCCTGCCAACCGAGACCGAGGTCTTCGAGGAAGGCTGGCCGCAATACAGCGCCCGCGTCGATCTCTCCCGCCCCGGTCGTGGCGAGGCCGAGTTCCGGGCCAAGGTCCGCTACACGCTCGCCCGCATCGAGCGCGGCCAAATCCCGTCTTTTTCCGCCCCCGCCGCCGGTAACACCGAGCCTCCACAGGGGAACGAGGCTCCCGGCGGCGGGGCAGGGGAGGCCACCCCTCCGCTGTGGCACGATACCTGCGACCCCTTCACCGTAGCCATTCCGCGCCGCCCCTGGTGTGCGCCAGGTTACTTGATGCGCGGGTCCGTGTCTGTCCTGTCGGGCCAGGGCGCGGGCGGCAAGTCGTCGCTGGTGGTGGCCCTGTCCATTGCCTGCGCGCGCGGCGCGGCCATGGGCGCCTTCGCCCCGGTCTCGCCACTGGTCGTGGTCAACTACAACACCGAGGACGATCAAGACGAGCAGCGGCGCCGCTACAGCGCGGCCCTGACGGCGCAGCACCTGACCGGCGATGCCATCCGCAACCGGGTTATCCGCTGCGGCCCGCACAACGTCGGGACGTTGTTCGAACGCGACGCCAATACCGGCCGCATCATCCCAACGGCTGCCATGGCGACCCTGGAAGCACTTTGCGAGCAGTCTGGAGCCGATGTGCTGATCTGCGACCCCGTCGCGGAACTGCATAACGCGGACGAAAACGACAATACCGCCATGCGCGCCGTCGTGGCGGCGTTCCGCACCTTGGCCCAGCGCCTTGGCATAGCCGTCCTGCTGCTGCACCACGACCGCAAGGGCAACAACGCGCCCGGCGACATGGACCGGATGCGCGGCGCATCGGCCATCGCGGGCGCCGTCCGCGTCATGCTGACGCTCACGACCATGAGCCAGGAGGAAGCCGAGAAATTCGGCATCCCGGCCGACCAGCGCAGGCGGCACTTCCGCATCGACGGCGCGAAGTCGAACTACGCCCCCGCCCAGGACGCCGAATGGTGGCGCCTGGACGGCGTCGAGATCCCCAACGGCGAGACGGTCGCAGCGGCCCTGCCGTGGGCGCCGCCGAGCCCGTTCGAAGGCGTCAGCATGGCGGCTTGCGTTGCCATTCTGGGCACGCTGCGGCGCGGTCTGGACGGCCACGCATACGGCGCCAAGGGCCAGGCCAAAGGTTCGGCGCTGGAAATGATGCAGGCGGCACCGTTCGAGCTCGAAGCCGGGAAGGCCGCCGCCATTCTCGCCGCTTGGAAGCGCGAGGGGACCATTTCCGAGGCCCAAACCGACAGCCCGAACAGCCGCCACAAGCGCCTCGGGATCGTGGTTGATGAGGGCAAATTCCAAGAAATGAGACGGCAGGTGGGGGATGAGTGACATGCACGAGACCTGCACGACACTTGCACGAAAAGTGGCGTGCAAGTCGGAAACGCCACGTAGTGACTTGCACACTTGCACGCCGGTTCCGAGTTGCACGGAACCTGCGCGCAATGTGCGCGGGCGTCACTCAAGGCAACCGCAAAAGTCCTGCACGTCTCAGAAATGGGACGGCGAGTGATGGCGCCTAAACCCCGCCGCGCCCGTCACCACGACACGACGTTCCGCCCACTGGCGACGGGGATCGGCAACGACGACTGGCAGCGTCAGGCCGACGCGGCGGCGTGGTCGGCGGTGTCCGGAATGCACCCGTCGCTGTTCCTCGGCTGGTTGGAACCCATCCCCGTCCCGCCCGACCTGCGGGCGCAGCTTCGCGAGGCGGGCAAGGCGCTCGCGGCGGAACCGTCTGCCGCCCGCGCCGATGCGCTCCTGCGCCTCGCCCACCAAGCGGTCTACGGCAAGCCGGACACCAGCGCCCCGATTGCTGCCGTTCCGGCGATCGCTGACGGCGTTTCGGTCGATTGGTGGTCCGACACACCGGCCGAGGCCGAAAAGGCGCTGGCGGCCTCCCTGGAGGCTTTCTGCGCCGAGGCAGCAACCGCGCTCGCATCCCGCGAGCCGGACGACATCGAGGCCGCCGAGCGGGCGGCGGTGTTCAACGCAGAGAAGGAGGGTGAGTGGTGGGTGTAGATAATTCCCGACTAAATCAGTCGGAAAAGCACGCGCGCGCGCGGTTGGCGGCCCGGGACGATGTGGCGCGAGCAACCAAAGCCGAGATCGAAGCGCGGCATTGCCTGGGCATGTGTTGGGATTGGGCGGGCCATCCCGCTTACGAGGGGGGCGACCATGCCGGGCTGCGGGAATTTCTGGAACGCTGCGGCGCGTCTCTGCGCTGGCAGATGGACGAAATAGAGCGGTTGCGGGCGCTGCAAAAGCGGCCGCGCGCCGGGTTGTTTGGCTGGTCGGAATACTGGGAATGCTGGCTAGAAACTGATCAGGCCGGAAACGTCAAACGCGCATGGAACAAGAGCGGCCAAGAAATCACGCCGCCGCGCCTTGTTTGCGAGAAAGGCGGTGCGCAATGAGCAAGTGGACAGGACCGGCCGGGTTCGACGCGGCGACGCACGCGAGCGTGACGGGCGGCGAGGTGCGGCATCAGAGGATCGGCGTGTCGCTGCCGTCCATGAGCCACAATGTCGTGATCACGCCCGCGCCCCTGCGCGCGAGGCCGCTAGGCGAGGCGGAAGCCTGGCGCGACGGGTGGCGGGCGGCGATGGCGTGCGCGGTGCTGGTGGCGGAGACGGCGCGGGCGCCTGCGGCCGTGGATCTGCTGCGGGAGCAGCTGGAGCCGCCGGTATGAGGGCGCCGCGATGGCTAAGGTAACACCGCTTGGGTTTGATCCGATCATTAGGCCGGGCGGCCGGAATACCGCCCGGTTTGTCTGCGCGCGGTGCGGCGCGCACGCAGAGGTCCCGCTTGTCCGGACGGGGAGCGGGGTCAATCCGACCCTGACATTCCAACGCGCCGAGCGGGATGGCTGGAAAGTCTCAGCATCACGAGCCGAGTGCCCGACCTGCCTGGCGGGCGCAAAGGCTAGGGCCAAAGGCGAAAGCCCGCATCCGGGCGGGTGGCGCGAACGCTTGGCCAATATCAGGAAATCACAGCAACAGGAGCCCAACATGGCGGAACAGAAGTTACGCGAAGCTACGCCGCAAGAGCGCGTGAAGATCCGCGCAGTTCTCGACAAGAGCTTTGACGACGCGGCCGGGTGCTGGTTGGACGGCTACAGCGACCAGAAGGCGGGGGAAGAAATTGGCGTCCCCTGGGCCATCGTCACGCGCATCCGGGAAGCGGCTTATGGGCCGATCCGGGTTGATCCCGAGGTTGCGGGCCTGCGGGCTGAGTTGGTGCAGATTGGTCGGGAGATCGCCGCGCTCATGGAAAAGCACAGCGCCGCGACAAAGAGGCTTGATGCGTTGGCGGGGAAAAGGGGCGCGGCCTAATGGCGACCGCCAAGCGCGCCCGCCGCTCCACCGCCCCCGCAGCGGACCTCGGGCCGGACGTGCGGTTCCGTAACGGCACGGCGCGCATGGTCTACCGCGCCGATCCTGCCGCGCCGCACGCGCCTGCGATACGGGCGGCGAGGGCGGTCATCGCCTACGAAGCCTTGGACCCGCCGCTGCCCGACCCGGCGCGCGAGGCCGCCGACCGCATCCTGACCGCCGCCGAGTTCGTGTCCGGCGCGCGCGAGGCTGACGGTCCAACGTCGCGGGCATTCTGGGAATACCAGGGCGCCAACGGGCGGCAGCTACAGGCCGCCAAGGATCTGCGCGAGGTGCGGCAGGTGTGCGGCGTGTTCACCGGCACGGCCGTCCTGCTGCTAGTCTGCAACGGCGACGCGCGGCACGAGGCTGAGGCGCGGGACGGGCTGGACACGATGGCCGAGTTTTGGGGGATGGGATGAGCGAACGAGCCAAGGCCATCGCGGTGCGGGTGGCGACCGACCTTGCGGCCGCGTTGGGCGATCGGCTGCTGGCCAACCCACCGCCGCCCGAGCGTGCGGAAGAACGCATGCTGTTCGTCATGGCCGAGACGGAGGGGGACGTTGCCGCCGCGGGTCCTGCGTTGGCCGAGGCCATGCCGGACGGCCCTGTATTCGTGTTCGCGCCCGCGATCCCGTGCGGGGTGGAAGAATGCGCAGTGGCCAGGGTCGGCCGCTGCGGCGTGCGGGTAGCGTCCTGGTATGCGGCCACAGTCGGCGGGGAGTTCAGGCTTCAGGCCGCGGTCGTGGTTTGGAGCGAACAATAACCGCTTGACACGCCACGCGAACCAGCTTTAGGGTCATAGTCGCGTGGATACGTGTCTGCGCGTCATCCCAGCCCGGCCGCACCAGCGCGCCGGGCTTTTTCGTGCGAGGTCCGACATGGCTGGCAAGAAGAAGGGCGGCGGGCGGAAGTGCTGACGCCGGAGGTTCGCGCCTTTTACGAGGCACTTGAGGCCCTGGTTCGGAAAGAGGCGCGCAAGTTCAACGCCCGGCATGGCGTGGGGCTGCCTTACTTCTGGCTTGGGGCCGAGGCCGAGCGCATCTGATGGCCCGGCCGCGCCTTGTCTCGACCGTCGCGGACGTGCCGAGGCCGACCGATGCCCTGCGCCTGAAGCGCGTTGACGGCTCACTGATGCTGCAACGCGCCTGGCGCCACCCGACCGGGACGGAATGGCGCCCGGTCGAAATCGTCCCGGCCTCGGCGCCGGATTGGGAACCGAGCCGTGCCCCGTCTGCGCCTCCTGCCTAACGGCTTCTCCGCGCCTGCGTCGCAGGTGTCCGGCGTGGACCCGAACGGCAACCTGACCTTTGACGTGGGCGCGGGCGACACGGCGCTGGTTCGCATCGACGCGACGGCCTTCGTCGGTGGCGATGCCATCACGCTGTCCGAGTGGGAAGCCCCGGACGGGGCGATCATCGACGGCGAGGCAACCAGCGGGTCGGCCGTCTCCACGCTGGCCACGATCCCGACCGACAGCGACGGGCGAACCTTCGCGGTGCGGAACACGCTGACGCTCGACACGGGCGTCATCCGCAAGACCACGGTTCTGCTGCGAGCGATGGTGCGATGACTGACCGCGAGATGCGCGCCCGCGCCATTGCGGCGCAGTTCAACGGCGCGGCCAGCGTCAAGGGCGACACGGTGCGCTTCGGCATGGCGAAGAATCTGGCCAAGGACGAGGTTCACTATCCGGCGGCGACGTTTGATTCCCTGTCGGACGAGGCTGTGGCGGCGGATCTGCGGGCCGCTTGGAATGCATGACACGCGCGGAGAAGCGCGCGGCTAACAAGGCTGCGCACGTCAACCTCGGGCGTGGGCACAACAAGGGCAGCGGCATCCCGGCGCGGGGGCTTCCTGCGACTGGCCTCGGATGGGGCGGTCCTGCCAAGGGCGATCCTGGGCCGCTGTTCGATAGCCAGTATGCGAAGGCGATGAGTGAGATGGCCAAGAACCCGGAAGTGAGGGCGCGCAACGAGGCGCGGGCCGAGGAACTCCGCGAGTTCTACTATCAGACCGCAAAGAACGAGGCCGAGCCGACGCTGATTCGCATGGCGGCGGCAGACAAGTATCTCGATCGCGTCGAGGGCAAACCCATCGCGCGCAGCGTGACAACGACCGTGGATGATGTCAGCGAGCTTTCAGACATTGAACTCGCCGCCGAGATCGCGCGACTTGAGCGCGAAATTGCTCAAAGCTCGCCGGGAGCAGGCGAAGCGCCTGCGGGAGAACCGGCTGGCGGCGTTTCGCCCTTACACTAAGCAGAAAGAGTTCTTCGGTGCCGGGGCGCAGCACCGCGAGCGCCTGCTGATGGCTGGCAACCAGTTGGGCAAGACCATCGCGGGTGGTGCGGAGGTCGCGTTCCACGCCACGGGCCTCTATCCGCCGTGGTGGCCGGGGCGGCGGTTCGACCGCCCCACGCGGTGGTGGTGCGCCTCGGTGACCGGCGAGGCCACACGCGACAACGTGCAGGCCAAGCTGATCGGGCCGCCCGAGCGCGAGGCAGATTTCGGGACGGGCTTCATCCCGAAAGACCGCCTGATTGACTTCAACCGCGCGCTCGGCACGCCGAACCTGCTGGACAACGCCACGGTGCGGCACGTCTCGGGCGGCGTCTCTACCATCGGGTTCAAGGCGTATTCGCAGGGCCGCGAGAAGTGGCAGGGGCCGACGCTCGATGGCGTGTGGTTCGATGAGGAACCGCCGCTCGATATCTACATGGAAGGGCTGACGCGAACCAACGCGGTCGCGGACAGCTTGGTGTTTCTGACGTTCACGCCGCTGCTTGGCATGTCGGACGTGGTGCGGATGTTCCTTGACGAGGTCGGCGGCCTGCAATGAGCCGATCCGTGATCCGCATGACGATTGACGACGCGGAACACTACACGCCCGAGCAGCGGGCCGCGATCATCGCTTCCTACCCGGCGCACGAGCGCGAGGCGCGGGTTAAGGGCATCCCTGCGCTTGGGTCTGGCCGGATCTTCCCTTTGACAGAGGAAAGCATCACCTGCGCGCCGTTCCCGATACCGGATCACTGGCCGCAACTCGGCGGCATGGACTTTGGATGGGATCACCCGTTCGCCGCCGTTGCGCTCGCGTGGGATCGCGACGCGGATGCGGTTTACGTCACGCGGGCTTATCGCGAGCGTGAGGCTACCCCGGTGGTTCACGCTGCTGCGCTGCGTCCGTGGGGCGATTGGCTTCCGTGGGCGTGGCCGCATGACGGACTGCAGCACGACAAAGGCTCTGGCGCTGCGCTGGCGGACCAATACGGCGCGCAGGGGCTGAACATGCTTCCAGAGCGCGCGCACTACATCACGACGGACGGGCGCAAGGAATTCGGTGTCGAGGCTGGCATCGCGGACATGCTGACGCGGATGCAGACCGGGCGCTTCAAGGTGTTTGGGCACCTGGCCGATTGGTTCGGTGAGTTTCGCCTGTATCACCGCAAAGACGGAAAGGTGGTCAAGCAGATGGACGACCTTCTGTCCGCTACGCGCTACGGCGTGATGATGCTGCGGCACGCTGAAACCAAGCCGACAGCGCACGCGATGCAGGTCGGCTTTGTGAGTTGGGCGGGCTGATGGCTGACGACGTTGACATTCAGGAGGCGCGCGAACGCTACGAGCGCGCCGTTGACGCCGACCAGCCGAACCGCGAGGAAGCCGCGAAGGATCTGCGGTTCCGCGCGCTCGAAGGCCAATGGGACGAGCGCATCAAGGCGCAGCGCGAGGCCGAAAAGCGTCCTTGCTTTGTCTACGACCGCACGGGGCAGATCGTCCGGCAGATCGTGGGTGATATCAGGCTCAATCCGCCCGGCATCGTGGTCCGGCCGCAGGACAACAACGCGGACCCGGACCTTGCGAAGGGGCTGACGGGGCTGATCCGCAACATCGAGTCCGTCTCGATGGCCGATGCGCACTACATCATGGCGGCCGACAACGCCGTGACGTGCGGCATGGGGTTCCTGCGCGTTCGCTACGATTACGTTGACGATAGCGGCTTCGATATGGATTTCCGCATCGAGGCGATTCCGTCGCCGTTCGGCGCGGTCTGCGATCCGGGCGCCGTGCTGCCCTGCCGCGAAGACGCCGAATACTGGTTCACGGACGAGCTCTTCACGCTGGAAGCGTTCAAGTCGCGTTGGCCCAAGGCGTCAACGGACGGGTGGGACGCGAAGTCGCTGGCGACCTGGCGGGATGGCGACTTCGTGCGCGTCGCGGAGTATTGGCGCAAGGTGCCGATGAAGCGGCATCTTGTGTTCCTTGCGGACGGGCGCACGATTGACGTGACGGACATGGAGGACGCGGAAATCGCGCCCATCGTCCAGGCTGCGGGCGGCTACCGGCGCGAACGCAAGGTCGATAGCCACAAGGTCTGCATGGCGCTGATGAACGGCGTGGAGCAGTTAGAGAAGTCTTACGACTGGCCGGGCCGCTACATCCCGATTGCGCCGGTCTTTGGCGAGGAAATCCACCTAGGCGACCGCGTGGTTCGGCGCGGCGTGATCCGCACCGCGCGGGATGCGCAGATCCGATACAACGTCCAGGCGACGGCGATGACTGAGTTCATCGCCATGGCGCCGAAGGCGAAGTGGATCGGGTCGGCCAAGAACTTCGCGGGCTATGAGCAGGTTTGGGACACCGCGCACCTGAACAACTTTGCGCGGCTGCCGTTCGTGCCGGACCCGGCGAACCCGCAGGGGCCGCAGCGCATTCAGCCGGACTCGCCGCCTGCCGGGCTGCTGTCCGAGATCCAGGCCGCCGCGCAGGATATCGAGGCGACCACGGGCGTCTATCGCGAGAACCTAGGCAAAGAGACCAACGCGATCTCGGGCAAGGCGATTCTGTCGCGCCAGCGCGAGGGCGACGTTGGGACGTTCCTGTATGCTGACAACCTCGCGCGCGCGGTGCAGCACATCGGCCGCATTCTCGTTGATGCGATGCCGCGCGTTTACGACACCGAGCGCACGGTGCGGGCGCTGGGCGAGGACGGCTCGACCGAGTTCCTTGTGCTGAACCAGCGCGTCACCGACGCCATGGGCAACACCAAGCTGCTGAACGACATTTCCGCCGGTCGCTATGACGTGGTGGCGTCTTCCGGCCCGTCGTTCAGCACGCGGCGCGAGGAAGCGCGGGAATCCATGCTTGCGTATGTGCAGGCAGACCCGTCCGTGGCGCCTGTCGTGGGCGACCTGTTCGCCAAGTATCAGGATTGGCCGGGTTCCGAGGAAATCGCGGAACGACTGCACAAGCGCGCGGTGGCGATGGGCATTGCCGAGCCGAAGGAAGGCGAGGAACCGCCCCCGCCCCCGCAGCCGGACCCGAACATGATGCTGGCGCAGGCCGAGATGGCCAAGGCGCAGGCGCAGATGGTGAAGGCGCAGGCGGAAGCGCAGCAGTCGCAGGCCGAGGCGCAAGTGCGGCTGGCGCAGTTGCAGATCGAGGCCGCGAAACTGGATCTGGAACGCCAGAAACTGGGCCTCAGCGCGGCCGATACGCAGTCCAAGATTGCCGAGCGCGCGGCGTATGTGGCGCAGGACGCGGCGAAGCTGCGGATTGACGCGGTGGACAAGATGAACGCCGCCGCCGACCGCCGGACGGGCATGGTCATGGGCGAGCATCGGGCGCGGCGCGGCGAGATGGCGGCCGAGCGGCGCGACATTCGCGGGCACATGGCCCGGCGCGAGATGAAGGGGCCTCCGAATGGCTGAGTTTTCCAAGAGCGGTTCGCTTGCCGCGACCGGGTCGGGCGAAGCCTGCCAGGTTGATCGGCCATTCTACCTCGTGCTGTCGGGCACTTGGACCGGGACCGTGGTTCTTGAAGCCAGTGCGGACGCAGGCGCGACGTGGGTTGCGTTCGCCAAGCCGGACCTGAGTGCCACGTCTTGGACCGCGAACATCTTCGCGCCGATCCTCGCGGCGTTCGGACGCGACGTGCTGTTCCGCGTCACGTTCACGCGCACGAGCGGCACTGTGAATTGGCGCATCTTTCGCTGATGCGCCCGTGACCTAGCCGCGCGGGTCTGACGCGCGGCGGCTTATCGACGGTTGAGCCAATCAACCGCGTCACAGGGAACAACATGTCTGACACCTTCGACGCTGCGGCCCACGCCGCCGCGACTGAAGGCGCGTCTGCGCCTTTGGAAAACAGCGCCCCGCAGGCTGACAACACTGCGGAGATCCAGGCCGAAACGCCCGCGCCCTCGGCCAGCGCGGAAGAGACACCGGATGCAGCGCCGGAAGACGCTCACGAGACGCCTTCTCGTGCGGCGAAGCGCATCCAGCAACTGCTAGAACGGGAACGGGAATACCGCGACCGGATTGCGTATCTGGAAGGGCAGAAGGCAGCGGCGCAGCCGCCCGCCCCGACGCCCGAACAGGCCGCGCCCCGGCTGCCGGAAGACCTGACACGCTGGCTAGGCGACGAGCCGAAGCCCGATGCGTTCCCCGCTGGTGAATTCGATCCTCAGTATCTCCGCGCTATCGCCAAGTATGAGGCGAGGGCCGAACAGGCGCAGATGGTTGCCGCGCAGCGTGCCGCACAGGCGCGCATGGCGGAACAGCAGCGCCTCGAAAGCATCCGCCAGTCTGTGGCGGAAGCGGAGAAGGCGATGCCCGACATTCGGGAGGTCGCCTCGGCCCTCGGCCAGCGTCTGCCGAACTGGCAGGCGAACCTGGTCGCGGAAGCCGGGCCTGAGGTCATCTACGCCATCGGCAAGGACGCAGAGGCAGAGGCGCGCATTCGCGCGGCCAACAACCCGATAGCGGTTGCACGAGAAATCGGGCGGATCGAGGCGCGGCTTGAACGCGCCAAAGACACGCCCTCACCGCAACCGACCTCGGCTCCTGATCCTGCCCCGCGCGCTGTGCGTGGCGGCAACGTGGGCAACCGCGCGCCTGGCGAAATGTCCATGGCGCAATACGCGGAATGGCGCGGCAAGCAGGCATGGAACGGCTGAGGTTCCTCCTAGGGAACCTGCCTAAATGGCAAACTCTCTCGTAACGACCTCCTGGGTCATCAAGGAGGCGTCCGTCCTCCTTGATAACGAACTGATCGGCAAGAAGCTCGTCTACACCGACTACTCGGACGAGTTCGTCAACGGCTGCGGCCAGACCGTCACGATGAAGCTGCCCAACTCGTATGAGGGCCGCGACAGCATGACCATGGCCGTCCGCGAGACGGAAACCGGCTCCGTGTCCGTCGACCTCAACAAGGTGGCGGGCGTCGATATCCAGTTCACGGATATCGAGCGGACTTTCAGCCTGCCTCGCTTCTCCGAGGAAGTGCTGAAGCCCGCCATGCGGACGGTCGCCAACATCATCGACCGCAACATCTGGGCGGCGACGCTGGAAGCCTACAACTTCACGGGCACCATCGGTTCGCAACTCAACTCGTGGGGCGATGTGGGCGCGGCCCGTCAGCGTCTCATGGAAGGCGCGGTGCCGAACCCGTATGTCGGCGTTCTGAACCCGTCCGACGAAACCGGCCTGCTCAACACCTTCGTTGGGCTGACCAACACGCAGCCTGCGGCGAAGTCTGCGCTTGAAGAGGCCCGGCTCCCGCGCGTTGCGGGCATGGACCTCTACACCACGCAGAACCTGCCGACGCTGACGACCGGCACGCGCGTCAACAGCATCAACCTGGTGACGAACGGCAGCACGCAGACCACGACTTGGTCGGCGGTGAAGTCGATCCAGTATCAGGATCTGGTGTGCGACGGCTTTGCGTCCGGCGCGACCGTGAAGAAGGGCGAAGTCTTCACCCTCGGCACGCTCGCGTCCGGCATGGTGGCGGTCAACCCGGTTCCGGGCGTGTCCGGCGCCAGCAAGCCTGCGCTGCCCTACCTTCAGCAGTTCACCGTCCTTCAGGACGCCGAGGCTGACGGCGTGGGCAACATCACCCTGCGCATCTGGCCCGCGATCATCACCAGCGGTCCTTACCAGACGGTCTACATGACCTCGGCCAACACGGACGGCCTGAACCTCGTCTTCCAGGGTTCGGCCTCGACCACCTACACGGCGAACGTTGCGTTCCACAAGAACGCCATTGCGTTCGTCAACCGCCCGCTGGCCATGCCGGAGGGCGTCACGGACTGCGCTCGGGAAACCTACAAGGGGATCTCGATGCGGTTCGCGCCCGTGTGGGACGGCATCAACAGCGTGTCGCGCTGGCGCTTCGACGTCGTGTATGGCGTCAAGGCGATCCGCCGCGACCTCATGACCCGCTTTGCGGGCTAATAGGAGGCAGCAACTATGGCGGCTCGCCAGATCTCGGACGGCAACCCCGATGGGCTTTCCATCGGGCAGTCGTCCACTGACAAGATCGGGTTCTACGGCACGGCTCCGTCCGTGAAGACCTCGATCACCGACTACACGACCACCACGGCGGCGACTTCGACTTCGCCGTATGGGTATTCGTCCACGCAGGCGAATGCGCTGAACGCGGCGGTGGTCGCGATCATGGCGCAGCTTAAGGCCAAGGGCCTTTGCTGATGCCCGCAGCGCCCTCGGTCGTCATCGCCACGCCGTTCTACATGGTGCAGGGGTTCAGCCCCTACATCCGGTCACTGGTGCAGACGACGAGGGCGCTGGAAGCCGCCGGAATCCCCTGGGACTATTGGGAGATATCCGGCGGCGCGTATGTCGATGACGTGCGCAACGAGTTCGCGTCGCGGTTCCTCACGGACAGCGACGCGGATGCGCTCGTCTTTATCGACAGCGACATGGAATGGGACGTGGAAGGCTTCTTCCGCCTTCTGACAGCGGACGCGGACGTGGTCGGCGGCTGCTATCCCATGAAGAACAATTGGACGGCCTGGACGTGCATCTGGGCGACCGAGGACGGCGTTCCGGTCGGGCGCGCGCGTGCCGATGGCAACGGTCCGCTGGTCAAGGCTGAGAGGCTGTCGGGCGGCTTCCTGAAGGTCACGCGGCGCGCGCTGGAACGGATGCGCGATGCGGACCCGGACGCCTGGTATTCGGTGCGCGCCGCGCACGATACCAGCGAGGGCGAGAAGCCCCGGCTGTATGACTTCTTCACGCGGCGCCGCGAGGGTCGCCACCATTTGGGCGAGGACTTCGCGTTCTCCGAGCGGTGGAAGGCGTGCGGCGGCGACCTGTGGATCGAGCCTCAGATTTCCTTCGGCCATGTCGGCACCAAGACATGGACCGGGAATCTTGATGGCTATCTGCGCGGCCTGAAGGCGACGCAGGACGCCGAGGCAACCGGAGACATTGCCGCTATGGCGCGGCTTTGCGGGTTTGAGGTCTGAAGCATGGCAACGGCGCTCGATGTGATCACCCGCGCCATGCGGCTTATCGGCGCGCTGGCCGAGGGCGAGGCGCCTTCCGCCGCGCAAGCGTCCGATGCGCTGGTGTCCCTTCAGGGGCTGCTAGGCGAGTGGGAAACGCGCGGGCTGCGCCTCGGCAGCGTGGTGGACGCGACGTATGCGACCGCTGACACGATCAACGTGCCGGTGACGCACATCAATGCGTTGACCTATGGCCTGGCGGTTTCGCTGGTCCCGGAATACGGCGCGCAGGCTGCCATGCAGACGCTGGTGCCGCTGGCCGAGCGGTCCTTTGACGCGCTGCTGACGCAATACACACAGCCCGCGCGCGTGCCGCTCGATCCGGCGTTCACGTAGACGATCACGATCAATTCGCCGGGCATCCCGGTCGCGGCGGGCGGCGAAAACGATCCGCTGCTGTCCGGCTTCGGCCCGATCTACCCGTAAGGACGCCGACATGCCGCGCATTCC
>Ga0075464_10000412_pt1 | contig 18486 bp, 23 predicted proteins | sample DEB19_08_DNA_5_FD_75068 | JGI IMG/M metagenome (GOLD analysis project Ga0075464, IMG submission 75068) | Aqueous microbial communities from the Delaware River and Bay under freshwater to marine salinity gradient to study organic matter... | ecosystem: Environmental > Aquatic > Marine > Coastal ...
GAATTAGTAACAACATTATTACTACCTCCACCAATATAACCCTGCAAATACCCCAATAGAGGATCAACATATACACCATCAACTTCAAAATGATGCAGCGCATCCATCTCATATAAAACAACTCTTCCAATAGTTCCAAGAACTGTGCTACTACCAGAATATGATATAGTATTACCCGTAGCAAATGTTCCTGATATTGGTCTAATAGTTAACTTGGATAAAGAAGGATTCCACTCTACTATTTCAGCAGAAACATTACTATGACCTGTTCGAATAATTATTTTATTGGATTTTAGTGCATAATCATTTATACTACCCAAAGTAAGGAATAAAGAAACTAATCCTGAATATTTTTTCATCATCATATCAAATTGAAAAGATGATAAAGCCCAATCAGTATACGGATTTTTCATTCCATTTACAAGCATTATAACCCAAGAGAGTGATTGGCGATCATATACAGATTTTGCAATTGATTCTGGAGTATCTCCTTCTCGAATAAAATAAGGAGTAGAATATTGAGTATTCTTATATTGTTCCAAATATTTAATTGTAGAAAATATATCAGTTACCTGAACAGTCTTTCCTTCTTCATTTGTTACCGTTATTATTGGATGTTGATTAAAAAACATAATTATGCCATTCCTGTTGTGCCATTAAAAAGATCTTTGGATTTCTGTAAAGGATTTTTAGTTTCATCTGAAGTACCTGCCAAATCGTATCCCTTTGGTGTAAATTCCACAGTAGGTGAAGTGGGAACTACACCTTCAGAAATCATTCTGTAGAAGGAAAAGGTTACTTGCTGTTTAACATAATTGCTATCAGCATCCCAAGAATATTCAATTGCACCAATATTAGTAGGATATACTCCAATAAATTGTGTGTTAAATACTCTACGATTTTGCGAATCTATCTGAGAAAGAATGATGGAAGAGGTATTTGTATACTCGTCATAATATGCAACACCACTATTAATATCAAAAATAAATTCTTGCCATTGTAAAAAGAATTTTCGTTCTAGATATTCTTTACTCATTCTAAATGTAAGATTTAATTCGTTTCCGTAATCAATTGTATATGGCAACTTTAATAGGGGAAGATTATTAATCTTATAATCTATTGTAAATAATGATTGAGCAGGTAATCCCGATTGTTCACATACAAATCTAAACCCCTTACCATCTCTTTGATACAGTTTGCTTAAAGCAGAATCTAGTGTTGGAGGGAATACTGTGGCAAAGAATCTATTGGTTCTGTAATGAACACCAGAATCTACTAAAAAATTAGCAAATTCCACATCAGACGCACCCGATGCTGGTTCAAACGGAATAATCTTACCAGATGATACACCATCGGTAAGTCCCTGTAAGGTTTTAAGAATTGGTAGGTTTTGCGGAAATTGTCCAAATGCGCTCATTTATTGTTTACCTTTAGTGTTTTTTCTGTTATTATTTTAAATTCCCAATTATTCTTTTTAGCATATTCTGTGGCAGCTTCCCACTTAGAACTATTGACCAACCATGTTTTTGTTTCGTTAAGGAATGTTCTTTTTGATTTCTTTTGTGTCGCCTTTGGTGACACACATTGTCTTGAAGGTTTTATTTCTACTAAATATACTTGTGATAATCCTGTTTTTTGCACAACTTCTATAATAAAGTCCACAAAGTATTTATGCACTCTATTATCAACTGGAGAAATATAAGGTATTCCCAATTCCTCTGATGCCCATTTAAGAATATATGGTGTATTATCACAGAATACCATGAATCTTCTCTCTAAAAGAGATCGATAAATGATATTATCTGGGTTCCCTGCATACTTTTCTGGGTGTTTTGGTTTATATTTTCCTTTATATGCCATATAAATATAATTAGATCCTTTTCCTCTTACTTACTTAGTATTTATACAAAAATGTCAATATTACCAAGTTTACTAACAAATTATGTTCCCCTATGGAATGCCGCAACTGCAGAACAGGCTAGGCAAAAAGAAGGTGCTTTACCTCAAATTATTCCTGATCTGAATTCACAACCACCAGATCCAGCAAGTATTATTGGCAATAATAATCTATTTTCTTCTAGAGAAGCAAATATGTCCAATATAGAGGCTCTAACCGCCATACGAAATAAAGCAGAAGCATTAGATAATAAATTACCAGAAGTTAATAGTAATGTTGCAACACAATTAGCATTCACACAAAATCTTTCAAAAATCAAAGATTGTATGGTGATTGTTTTAAACTCTCCGTCAAGTAGTGAAAATCCAAGTGCAACAAATTCGCCTGTTGAAGCAAATGTTGCACTAGCAAATGTTGTAACAGACTATATTTCTAACACACTTCAAGCAGGAATGGATTTGGCAGACGTTAGTTCACAAAAACAAAAAAGTATAAACAATGCAATTCACATGAAAGAAGCTACTGTTAATTCTAATGAGGAATTAGATAAAACATTTTATACTGAAGGAATTAATGGTGCTAAAAAACTAAACATATACTTACCTTTACCAAAAACTATTCAAGATAGTCATTCGCACGAATTAGATGGATTTTCTAATAATCCAGTTATACCTCTTGTAAATGTTGCAATGAATTTATTAGATTTTGGTAGTAGTGGTAGTAAAGGTGGTACAAAAAAATATAAAGAGACAGGTGTTGGAGAATATTTAGTAAATAATATAAAACTTGCTGCAAGAAAATCTTTAAATCCTGCAGTAGAAACCCTTTATAGAGCACCTAATCCAAGAACTTGGCAATTTAATATAGAGTATTCTCCTACAAATAAACAAGAAGCTAATAATTTTATACAAATTGTAGAAAAACTAAAACAACAATCATATCCAACAAAAGATCTAGGAGGAATGTTATATACATTTCCAGGAACAATTGATTTTTATTTTAAAATAAACAATAAACGTTCTGAAGTTTTACCGTTTAGTATAGAAAAATGTTTTATTCGTTCTATACAGTTAGATTATGTTGGTCAGACTGGTTTTTATACGCATTTTAAAGACGGAAATCCTGTAACTATGCTTGTTAGTTTGGAAATTACAGAATCTCGTCTGTTGGATAGAAATGTATTGGATCATAATTTACGAAATGCAGATACAAAAGAGCGGGATCGGCTGGAGAATCTTAACCAATCTTGGGATTCAAAGGTTGATTTGTCAAATGGTGGTTAATTTAAATTATTAAAAGGAAATTATTATGAATGACTTATTAAATCTAGTTTCGTTACCAACATATACTACAAAGATTCCTTCAACAGGAAAAGAAATCACTTATAGACCATTTGTTGTAAAAGAAGAAAAAATACTTCTAATGGCAACAGAATCAAAAAATGAGCAGCAAGTATATAATGCAATAAAGACAATATTTGAATCCTGTTTTAGAGACAAATTGAATCTTGAAGAAATTCCATATTTTGATGCTGAATATTTATTTGTAAAACTCAGAATGAAATCAATGGGAGAAGTTGTAGAAATCATTGTAAAAGATCCAGTAACTGGCGAAAAATTTGAAACTGCAATAAATTTAGATAAAATTCAAGTTGAAAATTTAAAAGATAATAAAGAATTTAATATAGAATTAAGCAAAGAATTGGGTGTTACTGTAAAATATCCAACACTTAAAGGTTTTAAATCACTTACAGAAAACGAAGATAGGACTGGAACAGATGGTGTTATAGATTTAATTTGTAATTCTATTGAAACAATTTATACAAAAGATCAAGTAATATCTACAAAAGATAAATCGTTTGAGGAAATAAAAGAATTTGTTGAAAATCTTTCTAAAGATATGTTTTCTAAACTTGGAGATTTTTTTATGAAATTACCAACTATCTCATATTATGATGAATTTGTTTCACCTAGTACTGGAAATAAAATACCAATAATTATAAAGGACTTCAAGAATTTTTTTATCTAATGCTCTCGGTTGAATCACTGAGGATCATGTACGAAACTAATTACGCACTGATCGAGAGCAAAATATTTGATATTGAACAATTAGAAAATATGATACCGTGGGAAAGAAAAGTATATACAGGATTACATATTACAAATATAGAACAACAAAAAGAAAGAATGCGACAAGCCAAACGAAAGAAAAAATAAATGCCAAAAGGTCAAGCAAAAAATCCTAAAACTAAAGGAGATAGTTTATCAAAAGAACAGATTAAAATTCTGAAATCTATAGAATTGGAAATAAAAAAGAGTAGTTTATTCTTAAAAAAGAATATAAAAGATGAAAAATCTGAAAAAGTAGAATCTGAAGAATTAGATGATACCCCACTTAATGATATAAAAGATGCTATTATTAAAACATCAGGTGATTTTTCAAAATCGTTTTTAAAAGTTGCAAAGGAAATTAATAAAAATATTTTAACCCTTATAACAAATACTGAAAAAAAATACAAAGATACTACATCTACTGAAATTGCAAAAGTTACACCAGAAGTTTCTGAAGAACAAGCCACTTTAGAAAATCAAAAATTAGAATTAGTTAAAAAACAAACAACAACACTTCAAGATATAAAAGATATTCTTGAAAACAAATTTAGTGGTGGCGGAGGTGGATCTTCTAGGGGTGGTGGTATTATGGATATGTTAGGTGGTATAACATCTCTGATAGGCGCATCAGCTTTTGGTGGAATAGTCACAACTATATTAGGAATAGTTGGTGCTGGTGCTGGTGCTCTTATAACTGCCGCTGTAGCAGGAGGATTAGGAGTTGCCGGATTTAAATTATTATTAGAACCTTGGATGGATCAAATTCAAGAAAAGAAAAATAAAGTTTTTGCTGAAAAAGAAAACGCAACAATAAAAGATATTGTTACAGATACTGGTGAAAAGGTTTATAATGTAGAGGGAGATTCTCCTGATACTAGTACAGTCATGACTTCTGCTGAAATTAAAAAGGAATTAGAAAATCCAACAATTACAGCAAAAAGAAAAGTACAATTAGAAAATGCACAGAATAGTAAATCTTTAAAATATAAAATTGATAATACAACTGGTATCCAAACTGGTGGTGCAATGAATTTGGGAAAAAGTGGTTCCACTATTGAAGATATGCGAGAAAATTCTAAAAATGATGCTGCAGCAAGAATTGCAAATCCTGAAGCATACGCATATAAAACAATATATGATAGAATTGCTATATGGGATGAATCTTCTAGAAAAAAATGGAGAGATCTTAGAACAAATCCTGAAACTAAAGATGATGATGCAATTTTAAAAACAAATTGGGGAATATTACAGTCAGGAGCAAAACAATTACTGGATCAGATAGGTTCAAAAGCAAATAATTTTACAAAAGAGCAACAACAACAGTTATATAACATGTCTGATCCTTTAGTTTTTATGGGAAATTCTGGAGGAGAATTTGGATATCGTTCTACAGATATACACATGGGAATTTTAGATGGAGATACCTACAACCAAAAACAATCTGAACCAGTAAAAACTCGTTTATCACAATTGCAAGATATGGCTAAAGAAAATATTGGTAATATAGAAAGCGAAAAATCTGCTAATGATATAGAAAATACACCAATTTCTCCTGTTTCGTTTGAAGGTGCTACAGAACCCCCACCATCTGTAGAACCAATGTTAAAAACAAATGAAAATATACCACACAAAAATGAAGCAATATATGAAGGTTCTCCCGAAGGATCAAAAGTAATCGTTGGTGAAGATAATGCATCAGAAGTTATTTTATCAACAAATGCAAATAAAGTAACTAAACAAATTGCAAAAAATTTACATCAATCTATGAATAATTCTGATACATCTTCTACAGAAAAATCAGCAACAATCATTCTAGATGCTTTACAGAATTCATTAGCAGAATATGTAGAAATGTTTAAAATATCTCCTCTACAAGGTAATCAACAACCAACTCAAATCATAAACAATACTGTGGTTGGTGGTGGTGAAACAGGTAATGGATCAAATGGTCAATACTTTAATTCCATGATGACCACTTCCAATAGTGAAAATATTCTTCAAGAATTGTTAAAGAATTCTTATAGAGCAGCACTCTTATAAAAAGAAAAGAACCTGATTTCTCAGGTTCTCTCTCACGGATATCACACCCTTTTGGTTCTTATTCCTCGTTGGCGAGTTTCTCGAAATAACTCATTGCATCCTCTTCACCATCCTCGTCAGCAGGAGCCTTCTCAACCATTTTGGCTGGCTTGGATTGCTTTGGTGAGGTCTTAGGAGTATTATCCTCTGAATCACCACCAAAGTCAGATTCTGACATTTGTTCTGCCTTCTTACTAGCAGAACCTGAAAGAACGCCACGCAACTTGGTTGAGAGTTCATCGTATGACTTAAACTTGTCAGCAGCAATAAATTCCTTTAGAGAATATTGCTTCTTCCATACACCTTCAAGTTTAGCATCATCACCACCCATAAGTGGTTGTGGAGTATCAAATTCGCTCTTGTCGTAGTTAACATAACCTGCAACCTTACGAATCTTCAACTTGAAGTCTGCACCCTTCCAAAAATCAAACACATTAACAGGACTCTCATCCTGAAATTCTGGTTGCAACTTCTCCATGATCTTATCAAAGATCTTCTTGCCATACTTGAACAAGAATACCTTGCCTTCATTATGTGGATTCTTTGGATCAGAAACAACAAGAATGTTTGAGAAGTAACTCAACTTACGCTTACGATCTCGCGCAACATTCTTATCATCATCCGAACCACTGTTCCACAATTCACTATTTGCTTCACATACTGGACACTTGCCACCGATGGTTGTAGGACAATTCTCAATCATCCAACCACCCTTACCTTGAAAACCATGTGAGAAAATTCGAACCCACGGAACATCTTCACCTTGAATTGCTGGTAAGAATCTGATGACAGCGAAGCCATTGCTTGCTTGATCTAGTTCAGGCTTCCAAATGCGATCATCCTTATAGGATTCTGCACCTTTGTTAATCTTTTCAAGTTCACCTGTTAAACGAGAAATATCTTGCGACTGTTTTTTCATATCTTTAAACGACATATACGGAGTCTCCTTTGTGTTGAAGTGTACGACTTGTACGACTTATATTGTTTATTATACACTATATTTCGTGTATGTCAAGTATTTATAACGGTAATTTTGCAGTTTTCTTTAAAAGATTTAACTGCTGACCTTCTTGCTTTATTTTCTCAATAATAGGCTTAGATAGGTGTTTTGCAACATATTCCGAGTCTAAATTGTGAGTTTCGCATATTTGCAAAACTGCATCAATATAAGTCTTATTATTTGCAACCAATTTCTCTATTTCATTTTGTATATTCAGATCACCATTTTCAATTATCATATTCACGATTCTCCATGTAGGTCTCTAAGGAATATTGGGGTTTCCAATTCAATAGAGTTGTTGCTTTTGTATAATCAGATAATGTATGTCTTACCTCTCCCTGTCTTGGGGATATATGATTATACACTCCTTTCATCATCTTTGCAACATCTAAAACAGAAAAAGATTTACCAGATCCAATATTAATTATTTCACCATTTATTTTTTGTTCACAATTCATTGCTGCTATATTTGCAGAAACAATATCCGAAACATGTACATAATCGCGTGTCTGTAGACCATCACCAACTACGGTCATAGATTCTCCTGCCGTCTTCTGACGAGAGAATACTCCTATTACGGGTGCATAGGAGCCACGCACAGGCTGTCTGTGACCATATACATTAAAATACCTGAAACATGCGGTATCTAACCCGTAAAGATCGGAATATAGTTTACAGAGACCTTCAGAGAACAATTTAGAATAAGAGTACATATTTAAACAATTAGGGGGTAGAGTTTCTACTTGTGGTAGAGTTTCATTCAATCCATAGATTGCAGATGTGCTAGAAAACATAACTCTCTTAACACCGTGTAATTTTGAATTACTTAAAATAACTTGAGTTCCTACCGTATTAGTCTCTAGTGCCTTTGATGGATTAGTAATACAATTATGTATTCTTGCTTCTGCTGCTAGATGAAAAACATAATGGGGTTTATGGTGTTCAAAGCATTGTGATACTAGATGATCTTCAGTAATACTATAGTGATAATAAGTTGCCTCTTTATTAAAATAAAACTGATCATGGGCATCTGATGAGAGATTATCAATAACAGTAACATTATGTTTTTGTAGAATTAATTCATCTACAAGATTTGATCCAATAAATCCACAACCACCTGTTACTATTATGTTCATATTTTATTTTTCCAAATATCATTAAACAATTTCATTCTTTCAAAATCTGATATTCTATGAAAGGTTATCCAGGTTTTTCGTATTTCTTCATAATGATCAGGATTTCTTGGATCTATTCCTGCTTCTGAAGGATCACATCCAGTCATTCCATTAATCCAAATCATTGGAATATTCTGTTCTTTCATCCAATCACCAACAAGAACATCAACAAATTTTCTAGCGGGATGTGCTATTTTAATAGGTTTACAATTTTTAAAAACATCACCATGTATAAAAAAACCAGCACCGCCGCTAGGATATACAGAAGATTCATGTCCTAATGAAGCAAAACTTCCCAGAACTGCATATTTTAAATTTAAATTAGATAATATAGGTATTTGATAATATTTATTAGCTAATTGATGCATAACAATTTTATCAATTAATAATTTTTCATTTTGTAATAATTCTAAAACCTTATCAATATTCATAACTAAATCATCATCTCCGAAAAAAAACCACTCAAACTTTTCATATAATTTATTTTGTATTATTCTATTCATTTCTTCTAATTGCTTAACATTGCATGAAAATGGATAGTTAGAATCTTGAGTATGTGATATTTGATTATAACTACCTTCAATTATATCAGTAGTGAATATATAATCATTAAAACCATTTAACCATGTTTCCACACAATTTTTTTGTCTTTGTATGGTTTTATGACTAGATAATAAATGTATTGATAATATGTTTTTTATCATTTTACGACTTTACAAAGGTAATATCACCCATAGAAGTACCAAATATATCAACACTATTTATTTCGTTATAACCAAAACTACACAAATGCTTTTTAGTATCATCTAATTTTTGTCCTTTAGTAAATGGACCATCAGAATGTGCAATTTCAAAGGTTATAGTATTAATATCTATTTTATTAAAATCTGTATTTAAAATAATATCACAATCATGTCCTTCTGTGTCTATAAATAAATAATCTATTTTTATATTTTGCCAATTGTGTTTAATTATTAAATCTGTTAATGTTATACAAACAATTTCTTTTGGAGTAATATTTCTATTTAACGCATGACCATGTTGTTGTAAATGATTTAATGATATTGAACTATGTTGTGAACCATTGATATTATCAATATCGTTAAAAAATATAGTAATCATACCATTAAATGTTGAAATAGCAATATTTTCAAAAATAAAATTTGAATAATTATGATAATGATTTAATAATTGTTTAAATACAAATGGATTTGGTTCTACCAATATACATCTGTATTCTTTATTTTTAATAAATTTAGATACATGATCATCTCCATTATTTGCTCCAATTTGAATTAAATGTTTCATAGAGATTTCTCCACTTGTTTTAATATCCAATTATATGTTTTAGTAATTCCTTCTTTTAATGATTTTTTAGATTCCCATCCTATATTTTCACGAAACAATTTATTGTCAGAATTTCTACCACGAACTCCAGTTGGACCAGAAATATTTTTAATTTCAAGAGTTTTTTCAGAAATACCAATTACCATTTTAGAAAGATCATTAATACTAATCATCTCTTCTGATCCAATATTAACAGGACCACTAAAATCAGAAGCCATAAAACGAAGAATACCTTCAACACACTCATCTACATACATAAAAGAACGAGTTTGTTTACCATCTCCCCATATCTCAATATAATTTCCATCTTTTGCTTCTGCTACTTTTCTGCAAATTGCAGCAGGAGCCTTTTCTTTTCCGTTGTTCCATGAACCTTCTATTCCAAAAATATTATGAAATCTTCCTATTCTGACTTTCATTCCATAGTTTCTAGAAAATGATAAAAACAATCTTTCACTGAATAGTTTTTCCCAACCATATTCGCTATCTGGAGCAGCTGGATATGCAGAATCCTCTGAGCATTTTGGATTATTTGGATCTTCTTGATTATATGCAGGATACATACACGCAGAAGAAGAATAAAACACTTTTCCTACCTTAGTGCTATGACATCTTTCTACTACATTAAGATTAATTAATGCAGAATTATGCATAACATCTGCATCATGTTCTCCTGTAAAAATATAACCAGCCCCACCCATATCAGCAGCTAGTTGATAAACTTCATCAAATGTTCTATCAAAAACTTGATCACAAAATGGTTGTAAACGAAGATCTCCTTGCATAAAATTATCAGCATCCGTTGAAGAATATTCTGGATATTTTAAATCTGCTGCTCTAACCCAATATCCTTCTTTTTTTAATCGTTTTACTAGATGAGAACCTATAAATCCGCCACCACCTAAAACTAATGCATTTTTCATTTTTATATTTCCTTTTTTTGTAAATTTTTATAATAATTACACATATTAGTTATACCCTGTTTAATATCTGTATTTGGATTCCAATATTTTAATATTGAACAATCTGGTTCATTTCTCATATTATTCTGAATTAAATCTTTTGTTATTGATGGAATAACCTTACATGGAATAATATCAGAAATATGATTTGCTATATCAATTATTTTTGTCCACTTAAAGTTTGTTATATGATATTGTTCATTTCTACTTAATGAAGAATAAACCAATGAAAGTTTGTAAAGACATTCACAACAATCATTTGCATATAAAAATTGTCTTTCTTCTGATCCATCAGTCATCATATCAATAATACCAACATTCAACGCTTTTTGAATAAAATCAGTAATTACATGAGATTTTGTTTCATCTTTTTCTACACCATATACATTCCAAAATTTGACTGTTATCCCACCTAAAACATCAGTATAATATTCTCCTATACGTTTTTGTGTTCCATAACTGGAATAATCCATATTGGACATTTGTGATGATGCGAATAAAAATGGTTTTCCTGTTTCCCTCAAACACGAAAAGGTGGTGTCCATTATTTTTGTATTGTTATTAATGAAATCAAAAGTATTTTGATATTTTTTTAAATATCTAGATCCACCAACATCAAAGGCAAGAAAATATACAAAATCACATTCCTGCATTTTTTGCTTTAATAAAGGATTTTTATGTATACGAAGATCCTGTTCTATAGAACTTACAATATCAAAAGTAGAAACACTATTACCTTGTTCCTGAAGATATTCAACAAGATGACTTCCAATTTGTCCATCTGAACCAACTACTAAGTATTTCATATTAATCCTTTTTTCTAAGAATAGTTAACCCATTATTAAATGGAATGGTTGCAAATTCCCATTTTGAAGAATTTAAACTTGCAACTGCACGATATGGCCCACCATTAGCAAATTCTCCTGAAACTCCCCAACCAATTCTTTCTCCATCATCTGATAAATTATAATCAGGATTTTTAAATCCGTACATCAAATCGTGAAGAAGTATAATTGTAGATTTATCACAATAAGGTTCTATTAAATCTAATTCTTTTTTTACATGAATACCATCATGCCAATCGTCAATAAATATTAAATCGTATCTTTGTTTATTGTTTTGTAAAAACTGTAAAGCTTCTGATTTGCAAAAATTCCAAAATTTAGATAATTCATTAGGACATACAAAGGATGGAGTATCCATATCTACAGATGTTACCTTTCCGTTTAATAAAGCAGCAGCAGCAAGTAATGGAACTGTAGTATGTCCTGATCGTACTCCTAATTCTAAAAAATTCTTTCCTCTAGATGTTAAAGCAATTCCAAAAATTGCTGCAGATAATTGATCTGAATCATTTTGTCCAGTGAGTGTTTGTTGTATAATATGTTCTATTATTGTCATAATGCATTCCTTATCTAATACTTGATTGATACCTTGAATTTGTAGATCCTTCAAATGCTATAGGTGGTTCTATCCAATAGGTAACAAATGGATTAGTAGTATTATTTGAAGCAATATTATAGATTTGCCAATCAGCTGGCCAAGAGAATGGGATACTTTCTTCTATGGCAATCTTACATGCTTTGTTTGATATTACTTGGGCATAACCACATCTTCCACGCGGCGGATCTATTCTAAAAAATCTATTTTCATATTTTTCATGTTCTGCATTTGGATGCTTTATACCAGAACATGATCCTAACGATATAACATCAAAATCTGAAGGACAATTATAAAAGATTGAATCAAATTCTTTAGCAAAAAATTCATCAAGATATACATCATCTTCAAATATTAATCCATAAGGGTAATTATTATCTATTATTTTTTGCATAGCAGAAAGATGACCAAGTACACAACCAATTTCTCCTAAAGAAAGTTGTTTCCCAAAATTTTGTGATTCTTTATACTTATAGTATTTATTTAAAATATCATCAGTTATATCTTCTCGTTGACCTTCAAATATCCAGTTTACAGAAATATTGTGATCAGAAAACCATTTATCTAAAAATATCTTTCTTTCTGTTAATTTTTTATAATGAATAATGAATATTGGAATATTCTTTAATGAGATTTTAAGTGTATTAATCATATTTTATGTATAAATGTATTAGATCTTCCCCATGAACCTGTTATAAGTTTTGATATGTGTATTGGAAATACTTCTGTTGGTAAAGAATTTAATGTTTTCCATCGTTCATGAATTTGTTCATGACCACCATACCATTTATCTTTAAACATAACATCTTGTTCAAAATAATAATTATAATGTTTAAACCTTACAGATAGTAGAATACTTTTTTGGTTTCCGCCTTGAAGTGTTGGTGGCTCATGTTTTTCAAAGTATTCTCCATTCCAATTCCACAATCTAGTATACGGACCTTCTCCCCATTCGCCACGGGCAATTATGTCTTTTCCCACATAACAATCGGCTAAAAATGATCCAGTTTTTGCATTTTGTTCTGTCATTTCTTTTTCTGCTTGTGCCATTGTTTCTGATGTCCATTGCTCATCTGTATCAAATTGCCAAAGAAAACATTCATTTGTTATTTTTTTAACTTCATCTATGGCTCGATTTACTTGATGGTCTTTTGAATCCCAAAAACCATTTGAAGGAATATAGATTAATTTATCATTTGTTTTTGCTAAAGATTCTAAAAAATCTCTAGTGCCGTCAATACTTGCTCCATTTGTATGCAAGTTTTCTGGAATTGTTTTACACCAAGAAGTACTTCCTGTTGATTTAGATGCACCTTCAACAACAACCCATTTATCACAATTATTTAATATAAATTCTGATTGATTATTGTGTTGTAGATGGTGTAATCCATTAAATATAATTGTAAATACTATTCTTTTTTTCATTTTGGTATGTATCCTCTAATAAAATTTTTAATTGGTGGGACAAACCATCCAGATGTCCTTGACTCACAAAAAAACTTCTTACTGTTAGAAAAATCAGGAACAACATCTACAAAATTAGAAAGTGAACTATCAACACAATATATCTCTTTGGCATTTAATATTATTTTATACCAATCGAAAATTTCATATCCCTCTATTTTACCAAAGTAAATTTTTTGATATTCGCTAGTTATATCAAATAGTACAGAGCCATCACTTCCTGAATTGTGTATTAATACATAATCTTTATTTACAAGTTTATTATACAATTCATTTTCTTTTTTTTCATTTCTATTAAATTTTAGATTCCATTTCTCATTTATATCTACACCTGCTAAATGATATTTTACATGTACAAAAGTTTCTAAAAAATTTGGATTCATATAATTACTAACCCTAGATCCACCAAATCCAAAACTTAAATCTATTATATTTGAATATTTAGAAGTATCAACAAGTTTATATGCTTCATGTAATGAATTTCGTATATCAATATTTTTAGAAACAGATATAATATTTTCTATATAATCAACATATTCTAAAACACCTTTGTGATTTTCGTGTATTATCCAATCGATTAAATATCCTTTATCATAATAATATTTAGCAATAGGTAGTGCTATGATAGTATCCCCTAATCTACCAGTTTGTATAATACATATTTTTTCTTTATTCATAACTTTAATTCTTTTTTAATTTTTTCTATAGTAGAATCTATAGTATTTGTTATCCAATTACTCCATGCACCCGAATCTTGTTCAGTGAGTGCTGTTACTGCGGAATAATTTGCATCCATTTTTGATTTACGTGCACCAGGATGCATGTGTTCTATTATAATATCCTGTCTATAGATTAATTTATTTAATCGTTGACCAATACTCATCCAATAATTATCAGTCCACATATGATTAAAACTAGGATCGTATATATGTCCAAGAACATCTATTATATTTGTTGTCATTAAACAAGATGAAGCAAGTTTATCTCTTTGGTGTAAATCGTTACCGTATACAACAGCAACACCACCCAATTGATCTATACATTCTAAAAATAATTTATCCCAATTCTGTGTACGAAATACGTGATCATCTCCCATAAAAAATATACTAGTATATTTATTCTGTATTTGAGGCATAGCCCTATTCATAGGATCGACTATTCCCCTTCTACCAACAGGAACTATTATTTTATTTTCTTGTAAGGTGCTATAGCATTCTGTATTATCATCATCAATTACAAAATACAAATCAGAATATTGTGATGAAGAATGTTGTTTATATGATTCCGATAATCTAATACAATTTTCTAATCGATTTTTACTTGGACATAAAACTGCAATTTTATTTTCCCTCATTGCATTTCCACAATTAAATCATTATATCGTTGAACCATACCACTTTCTTCACATGGTGGTCCCTGTGTTCTTCCAAGATAAAGATTTCCGTGTGGTCTAGGAGTTGGCCAATCATGAGTTTTATCACCAAAACAGTTACTATCATCGTGAACAACTCTGTCATTTTCAAATAATGGATATACAGAATATGTTAAATAATTTTGATCAGTTGGTTGTCTTCCCAATTTTGCAGATTCTCGTACAATAGATCCTAATTTATTAGTTTTTCGCAATCCCCACATACCACCCATTATTCTAGAATAATGACCAGGTTGAACTTCTCGCATTAAATGAATAGATTTACCAGTTTCCAACCATTGATTTACCGCGTCTCTTTCTCTAACAGAAGGATAACTATCAGTATCTCTAAAAATTATAGCATCAGTATCAGATTCATCATATCCAAGAAATCTCCAAAACATTTTTGGAGAATGCTGCGTTGGAAAATTATCATATGATTTATTTGTCATATCAATCATATTGACATTTTTATAGGTTTTAAGTTTTTCTATTATTTTATTAGGAACACTATTATCATAATAAAATCTACATTCCCAATCTGGATATAATTCACTACAAATTTCTGCATTTATAATAGCATTAATTGTATATCTTGGCGAGTCTCCATAAAGTGAATATGCTATAAGTTTTTTCATTATTTTTCCTTTAATATTAGTTTTACTAACTTATTTATATCTTCTTTAAAATTAGAATATGGTCTTGCAACATGAGAATCTAAATAATATTCATTAAGTATTTGATCCGATGAATATGTTTTCCATTGATTAGAACCTCTATCTAATCTTCTCTGACAGAATCCACCAGGTCTTGGTGGATTATTTAATATCTGATTATCTATATGATGATGATAATGACCAATTTTTTCATTTAAATATTGTTCATCAGTAAACCAAGATAATAATTCTAATCCTTCAGAAGGTCTGTGTGTGTGACCTTTTTCCCACCATTTAGTATGTTTTAAAAATTCTTCAAAGGTGTTGGGTATATCTAATATTTTTGTAAAAGTCTTACCCTTTGCAACATTATAACAAATAGAATTTGATGCTAACTGATGAGAATTTAAATTTACAAATTTGTCATCTGGTATATTTGTTACAGTATCAATAAAATATGATGTTGATATTGGAAACATATCAATATCTGATGTTATCCAAGTAGTTTCTGGTTCAGTACTAGGATAAAATAATCTGGAGCATTGTGCTTGAGTATTTACAGGAACTCCTTCGATTGGTTTTTGATATATTACAGTTCCATATTCTTCTGTGACTCTAACAGAGGTATCATCGTGTATTAATACTAATACAGGATGAATATTAAATTTAACTTTCCAGACTTTAGATAGCAATGACCAAAAATCTAAATAATAAGGATTTGTGGTAGAACCTAATATAACTTTTTCTATTTTCATTTTACATCCAATATTGTGTGGTGAGTTTCTGGTCCTTTCCAATATGGTCCTTCTACATTTGGTGGAAGACTTTTTGGTCTTGTTATATGATTATGCCAAGTTTTTATTGAAATTGCAGGATTATAAACTCTATATCCTGCTTCTACAAAACATTGCATTATTCTACAATCGCATGAATAATAACCTATTGGAAAATCACCATTTTGTACTTTATTTTTACCCTTCCATATCCAAACATCATTACTTTCTGGAGCGGCTTTACCATCCATATGATGACCAACAACGGCAAGATATGCCGTGTCATTTGGTAGATACCATCTACTTAATCCTATAGCAATTTCTTCTGTTATCTTATCATTTATTAAATTTATACTATTATCAAAATATATATCAGAATTTGCTAAAATATTAATATCATTATCCTGTTGTGCTTCTGGTAAATCAAAAACAAATTGATATGTTGTTCTGGTATTTTGTTGTAATATTATTTTAAATTTATCAGATTGAAATGGTAATACCACATCTTTACCTTTAATAATATAGATATTATCAAAATAATTTAATTGATTATTAATACATAATGTATCATTATATTCTTTTTGTCTTTCACTATTATCTGTATTAATAAATTCAACGAATAAATTTTTCATAGAAATAATCCTCTGCTATTGGCATATTTTTTACTCTTTCCATGTTATCAAGTATAGCATCCTTTTTAGAATCATATAACTCTTTGGTCAATGATCCTAAACATCCATCGGTATATAGTATTATTCCATCCATATTAAAATGTTCCGAAATATCAGGATCACCATAATATATTGGTATAACACCTTTTGCAAAACAATCTGTTAACTTTTCAGTAAAATAACCCCGATAACTATCATTTTCAAATACAACAGAAAACATATAAGGATCTATAGCTTCTGCTTTATCTCTATGAGCACCAGTTCCTTCTCCTGGTCTGATAGAACCATGTGCTCCTCCATACAGATCTAATTTATCTTTTAATTGATTTGCCATATTTAATCTGTATCGGTGTCCTTCAGAAAAATCTTTAGGAGAGCAAATCATTGATACTAATTTTGTTTTATCTGTTAGTTTTGCTTCATTTCTTGCAAAAGACCACGGTAGATTACTTCCAGAATAACACCACTTTATTCTAGAATCTAATGCACATAATTCTTTATCACATGTAAATAAATATTTGTACTTGGATAAAATTTGTTCTTTATCTCTTAATAAAGTTTCTCTTACTCTTTTTGGAGACATAAATCTAGATTCACATATCCATGCATATTTGTTCTCATGTCTTTCAGTATTTAATCCTGAAAATATATAACCATCAATATATATTTGTATATCTTGTTGTTCTTTAGACCAATTAAAATATTTTGGTGACATAGTTGAACACGAAGAATGTTCTACAGTAAACGGAAATCCAAATCCTTGTATTTTAATCATAATGCAGGTCTTCCTCTATTTATTCTGCCCATTGCAGAATGTACTTCTCGTTTACCATTAACAATTGAATTTCCATTGTTTATAAATCTACCATTACAATAATCATTATAGTTTTCTTTTATCATATACACTGAAATATTATTATAAATTTTTGGTAACACACTATGTTTTAAAGCATCATGATCTAATTCATAATTATTTTCTTTCAATCCAATATCACATTGGTGTATCCAAGCATCTATAATTAAATTAAAATTATCTCCATAGTTAAAATATACAGGAGATGCTTTTATTCCTTCTAATGTTCCTGTATGTGTAGTAAATCCTATATCTTCTGTAACTGTATCAAAAGCATTAAAAGGTTCTCTAAAATCGGTATCACAATCCATCCATAATAATGGTTCTTTATATTTTTCCATCATAGTTTTTATAAAATTTGGTTTTTGTAAACAATTCAACATGTAAGAACCTTTAGACGGTAAATTTACAATATCGTGTGGCACATTAAATAATTCACATTTTTGTTTTAATAATACTGCTTTGTTCTCGTAATATTTTTGATCATCAAAATCAGAATAAAAACTTATAATTCTAGTATTCATCGTACAGTTCCCTTTAATCGTCTACTTGCTTGCATTTGCTCTATAACTAAAGGATATTCTCCTTCAAACCAAGGAGCATCAAATACTTTTGCATATCCCTGATTAAAGTTATAAGTTTTTAAC
>Ga0075464_10000414_pt1 | contig 18449 bp, 17 predicted proteins | sample DEB19_08_DNA_5_FD_75068 | JGI IMG/M metagenome (GOLD analysis project Ga0075464, IMG submission 75068) | Aqueous microbial communities from the Delaware River and Bay under freshwater to marine salinity gradient to study organic matter... | ecosystem: Environmental > Aquatic > Marine > Coastal ...
CATTTTGGGTTGAGCGCAACGATATTCCTGGGGGCTTCTATACCGCCACCGGAGAATCGATCGAGCGCACGTTCTGGACTAACCCCCTCAGTTATCGACGTATCTCCCGGGGTGTTGGCAGCGTGCGTGCATCAAATAAGAAAGCTACCCCTACAAAAAATGGTGTTACACCAGCAGCGGCATCCAAGCAACGCTATCGCGCGCATATGGGTATTGATTATGCAGCGCCCATTGGAACGCCGATCTTTAGCGTAGCTACTGGTAAGGTAGCGCATCTTGGCTATAGTGGCGCCTTTGGAAATCTGATCATCCTGGAACATCCCGGCAATTACCGCACCTACTACGCACATTTAAGCAACTACAACATTGAGCTAGAAGTGGGTAATGAGGTACGCCGTGGATTGGAGATTGGCTATGTTGGCTCTACAGGTCGTTCCACTGGCCCCCACCTGCATTTTGAATTAAGAAAAGATGGGGTCTATGTAGACCCATACAGCTCAAAAACCCAATTAGATCTATGGAATATGCGCGATGGCGATAGTGGATTACTGACTAGAGAGATTTTATTGCTAGGTACGCCTATCAATAACTAAGCGCCACTAAATTCACAAGTCAAAATAGTAAAGTACAAAATAAAAAAAGGGGTCCAGTAGACCCCTTCATTTTTAGATACTTAAGTATTACCCAAGAACTAATACTGGCAACTTCGAATGCACAATCACTTCATGAGTTTCGCTACCCAATAAGACGCTTTTCAGACCAGTACGCTTATGCGAAGCCATCACAATCACATCTACTTTGGCTTTCTTGGCACCATCCAAAATACCTTCGGATAGATTGCTATTGGCAATATGCAAGGTATTGGCTTTAATCCCCACACCCAATGCAACAGCAGCCTTTTTAAAGACATCAGCAGCATAGGCATCACAGACCTTCTTGTGGTCTTTTTGGGAGATGCCATAACCCATAGTGCTATCCGAATAAACCATTGGCGGCATTGGATCAGAAACATAAACCAAAGTCACGGCAGCCTTATCTGCTTTCGCTAGCTCTGCCACCTTCTTTAAGGACTTTTTACTCACATCTGAACCATCAACCGGTACTAATAAGTGCTTGAACATTTTGACTCCTATTAAATTAAACCCTAACGCTCTTCATTCCATCATAATCCATATTATTCTTCTGTAAAAGCATAAAAAGGAACTTAATTGCTCAAGTACTTAGCGGTATATTTTGCGTTTCTCCTATCATTGGTCGTAATTGATTTAATTTGGCTGCTCGGCCTTGCTAAAAACCTCTATCGCAACGACATGGGCTCACTCATGGCAAGCGAACCCAAGTTACTGGCCGGGCTCGGCTTTTACCTACTCTATGCCCTTGGCACCTCAATATTCGTGATTATTCCAGCGATCTCCAAACAGTCCTGGATTTATGCAGTGCAATATGGCGCCCTATTTGGATTCTTTTGTTATATGACATACGACCTGACCAACCTAGCGGTCATTCGTGATTTTCCAGTTCGACTAGCATTTGTTGATATTGCCTGGGGGTCGGCTGTTACCGCCCTCTCTGCCGCGATTGCCTACTGGGTTGGCACTCGGGTTGCCTAAATAGCATTTTCTCAATGAAATTCTTTCAACCAAAACTGCTCGACTCTTTTAAGGGCTATAACAGCGCCCTATTTAGCAAAGATGTTATGGCTGGCATTACGGTTGGAGTCGTAGCGCTTCCACTGGCCATGGCATTTGCGATTGCCAGTGGACTCAAGCCGGAAGCGGGTATCTTCACCGCCATCATCGCTGGAGGACTCATATCAGTCTTAGGTGGAAGTCGTGTACAAATTGGTGGGCCAGCTGGTGCCTTCATCGTAATTGTGTATGGCATTGTTGATCATTACGGCGTTGCCAATTTATTGCTCGCGACCGCCATGTCTGGGATATTTTTATTCTTGATGGGCCTCTTTCGCCTGGGGACCTTAGTTCGATTTATTCCAGTAGCCGTCATTATTGGATTTACCAATGGCATTGCCGTACTGATTGGCATCTCTCAAATAAAAGAATTTTTTGGTTTGCAAATCACTAAAATTCCTGCTGAATTTTTTCAAGCGGTCCAAACTTTATATGCGGCTGCCGATACCGTTAACCCCATTGCCTTAATGCTATCGATTACGAGCCTCACTGTCTTAATCGCCTGGAGAGCCTTTCAAAAAAAACTGGGCTACCTTAGCCACATCCCGGGAACAGTAATTGCGATGGCTGCGGCTACCATAATTACCAGTGCGCTGAATCTTCCCGTAGATACGATTGGCAGTCGCTTTGGCGGCATTCCATCAGGCTTGCCCAGTTTTGAATGGATTCCGATTAACTGGGGTACTGCGCAATTTGTGATTGCCCCTGCCATTACCCTGGCCTTGCTAGGAGCGATTGAGTCGCTTTTATGTGCTCGCGTTGCCGATGGATTAATTCATGATCGCCATGACTCGAACCAAGAACTTATGGCTCAGGGCGTTGCCAATCTGGTCACGCCATTCTTTGGCGGCATGCCAGCTACCGGCACTATTGCAAGAACAGTTACTAATATACAAAGTGGTGCGGGGACACCCGTTGCGGGCATTGTTCACTCTGCGACATTGCTGCTGATTATTTTGTTTGGAGCTCCACTAGCTAAAAATATCCCCTTAGCTAGTCTTGCTGCCATCCTCATGTTTGTTGCTTGGAATATGGGTGAATGGAAAAAATTTATTGATCTGAAGCAATTTCGTCTTCCCTATCGCATCACGATGTTAAGTGTATTTTTTCTCACAATCATTCTTGATCTGACTGTCGCCATACAGGTAGGTTTGCTTTTGGCATTTATTACTTTTATCTATCGCATTTCAAGTCTGTCGCGCTATGAGCCAGCAAATGCAATTGATTTTCCGGAGCTACAACAGCATCAAGGAAAAATTGCCGCATTCAGAATGTATGGTGCAATCTTTTTTGGTGCAGTCAAAATGCTGGAGGACATTGAAAATGAGTTGCCCTCCAATGTCTTGTTACTCGATCTGAAGAATGTCATCTACATCGATGTGTCTGGCATGGATGCCATCCTTGAACTTGAGGGGATCTGCAAAGTAAAGGGAGTCAAACTGATCATTTGTGGACTAGCGCATCAGCCATATGAGATGGCGGTTCGTGGCGGGCTATTTGAGAGATCGTCAAATGATTTTATTTACTCAGATCTGCGCCATGGCATTGCCGCTGCCATTGGCCAAGTACATTAACTAATACAGAAGCCACCCTTTAGTAAAGCCTCAGGTAAATACCAGGCGCGATAGAGTCCAAAGATCCCTGCTGAGAACAAGAGGCCGGTAGCAATGTAGCGCACCCACACATATTGCCCAAGCTGAGTCAGGGCTGCTGAAAATTTAGAGATCAATAATAAATTGGGTAAAGTGCCCAATCCGAACGCCAGCATAAGTGCTGCACCAGTCCAAACATCCCCCGATAAAAAAGCGAGCGGTAGGACGCTGTACACCAAACCACAGGGAACCAAACCCCACAACATGCCACTAAACCAGCGAGATGAGGGCCCAGTGAAGCGCCCTAAATATTTAGCCCAATAGCTAGCCATGCGTGCGCCAAGCCACTTACCTACCAATAAAGGACTTGTAGAGCTCCGACGCAGCAAACGAAGTCCCATGAGGATCAAAATCAATGAAGTAAGAGCAAACAATGGGCGCTGAATAGGAATCATGTTCTGCTGCCAAACAACCGCCCCAACCCAAGCAGCAATTGCACCAAGCAAAACATAAGTCGTTAAGCGACCTAAGTGCATGATTAATTGGAGATAAAATAGTTCAGACTTACTCTGTAATGGTCTATAAGTTACCGCATGCCCTTCCCCTTGGCGCTCAATCGCCGCAGCAATGCCACCGCACATTAAGGCGCAATGCCACCCACTTACCAAGGCACCTAAAAAAACGGCTAACAACAGACTAGTAGTTAACATCTACTACTCCACCATGAGGGAGGAAAATATCAGAATTAGTCATAATCCTAGTAGAATAAACTGGTCTGATAACTAGATCCAATATGAATTACACCAACTCTGATGCCCCAAGTAGCAAATGCTCAGTATGTGTGCTGGGTCAGTTTTGCTTGCCAGTTGGCATCAGCGCTACCGATATTGCCAAGATCGACACCCTCGTTAAAGAGCGAGTCCACCTACAAAAAGGCGAAAGCCTCTATCGCCATGGCGAACCCTTAAATGCGGTGTACAGCGTCCGCTTTGGAACCCTCAAAACTGAATACTGCTTAGAAGACGGTCGCCAACAAGTCATTGGCTTCCATTTGCCTGGTGAGATTTTAGGTCTTGATGGCATTGGCGATGGCCACTATCAATCAGAAGCGATTGCTCTCGAAGAGAGCGAAGTCTGCATTATTCGTTATGAAGCATTTGAGGATTTAGCACGTCAGATCCCAGTGCTACAGAAACAATTCCACCGAATTTTGAGTCGCGAACTGACTCAGGACCAACGTCACCTACTCTCTCTTGGAAGTTTGCGTGCAGAAGAGCGTTTAGCAGGCTTCTTACTCAATCTATCCCAACGTCTCGCCGCTCGCGGCTACCTCAATAATGAATTTGACTTACGCATGAGTCGCGTAGAGATTGGTAGCTACTTGGGCATTCAAATTGAGACAGTCAGCCGCATGCTGTCCCGCTTTGCAGAATCTGGATTGATTCAAATTAAGCAACGCCACATTAAACTGATTGATATGAATGGTCTATATGAATTGGCTGGCACCCCCAATCCAGATCGCACCACCCAAATCAAAAAAAACTGCATCTAAGTAATTAACTGAGTGCTAGCTTTAAATCAGGCCGCGGTCAGCACTCTTATCTCCATCAGCATCGATTCCTGGCAGAATGTACGCCGTTAAAGCGCTGGAGAATGAGCAAAAGATCCAAATAACAAAGAATCCAATGGTGTAGATGCCTTCATCAGAAATGTTAGGGTGATGCCCAAAAAATAAGAGTTCGGCTGGATGAACGATACTAAAAAGCAGGCCCTCCGCCAGAATGGACACTAAAAAAGATGGCCACATGATCCAGATGAATAAGCGGTACTTCATTTGCGATCCTGCTCTACTTTAATCTGCTCTACTTTTAATCCGCGCTTCACGACACCATCACGCACAGGTTTATCGGCATACAGATTGATGGCAAGATAAATCGTGATCATGCAGCCGATTGCAGCCACAGCAGGCCCACTAATCAGCAGCCATGGCCACATTTGTTTGTACCAAGGCTTGTTTGTTTGTAGTTCTGACATATTCATCCTCTTTATCTCTTGCTATATAGCTTAGCGGGGAATAATAAAACTGGATTTTTCTTCACGAGTTCTGGTGATCAACTGATCTCCAGACGTCTCCTGAGCAATCACATCAAAATGAATTGGATAATTACCCGACTCATTTACACCAATTGCAGTGCTTACTTTAATGGGCATTAGTAGATTACTTGCTGGGCCAACCTTAATCTCAGTCACAAGCTGACCCTGAGAATTAAGGATCTTTAAATCTGGTAAGCCAGTTGCCTTAAGTTGCACATTCATATTATTTTCAGAAGCATTCATGATCTGAATGCGGTAAATATTTTCAATACGGATACCATCCACCTCTCGAGCCAAGGCGCCACGATCTCGCATCACGTCCACACGTAAGGGATTGCGCGTCGCTAGGGATACCAAGAAAGCAGTGGTTAGCACGGTAATAAAGGCGGCATAAATCAAGACGCGGGGACGTAAGATATGACGTATCGCACTTTGATTGCTCTCTTGATCCTCAATGGCCCGTTCTGTTGTGTATCGAATCAATCCCTTTGGATAATCAACCTTCTCCATCACTTGATCGCAGGCATCAATACAAGCGCCGCAACCAATACACATATATTGCAATCCATCACGAATATCAATTCCGGTTGGGCAGACTTGGACGCAGATACTGCAATCAACACAATCGCCCAATCCAAGAGTTGCATGATCGGTCGACTTGCTGCGGCTGCCCCTGGGCTCACCGCGAACTTTGTCATAAGTAACCAAGAAGGTATCTTTGTCTACCATTACGCTTTGAAAGCGTGCATATGGGCACATATACTTGCAAACTTGTTCGCGCATGAACCCTGCGTTACCCCAGGTTGCAAAGCTATAGAAGCACAGCCAAAAGGTTTGCCAAGGACCTAGTGATAAATGCAGGATGGCAGCGCTGAGGGTTTCAATGGGGGTAAAGTAGCCAATAAAAGTGAAGCCTGTCCAAAAGGCAATCAAGAGCCATAAAAAATGCTTCGTGATTTTCAGGCGCCACTTATGGAAACTCCAAGGCCACTCTTCGCCATCTAAGCGAATCCTCGCAAATCGGTCACCCTCAACCTTACGCTCGATCCACATAAAGATTTCGGTGTAGACCGTTTGCGGGCAAGCGTAGCCGCAAAATAAACGGCCAGCAACCGCAGTAAACAGGAAAAGCGCTAATGCAGAAAGAATTAGCAAGAGCGTGAGATAGATCACATCCTGCGGCCATAAGACTAAGCCAAAGATGTAAAACTTACGCTGAATTAAATCAAAGAGAACGGCTTGACGACCATTCCAGCTAATCCAGGGAAGTCCATAGAAAAGCAGTTGTGTAGCAAGTACTAGAATAAAACGCCAACGGGCAAAAAGCCCACTGACAGAGCGAGGGTAAATCTTTCGCCGGACCTCATAAAGAGATTCCTCGATGATATCTATGGGAATAGGCTTCCCAACCGGCGATTGATCTGACACCACTTACTTAGCTGCAGTTTTATTATTAGATAAACCCCAAACATAGGCAGTCAAGAGATGAATTTTCTCAGGACTGAGTACTTTGTCTTGAGAAGGCATCATCGCCATACGACCCTTAGTGAGAGTCTCGATAATCGTTGCTTCTGAACTGCCGTACAGCCATGTTTTATCTGTCAAGTTAGGCGCACCCAATGCAATATTACCTTTGCCATCTGCACCATGACAAGCTACGCAATTGGCTTTAAATATCTCAGCGCCACGAGCTACTTTCAAATCATCGACTGGCAAACCCGAGAGGCTACGAACATAATTTGTCACATCCACAATTTGCTTGCTATCTAACTGTGGAAATGGAGGCATCACACCCGCACGTCCGTTGATTAGTGTTGTCTTAATATTCTCTGGGGAACCACCATACAACCAGTCACCATCAGTCAAATTCGGAAAGCCTTTAGAACCGCCAGCATCTGAACCATGGCACTGAGCGCAGGAGTTCAAGAATAAACGTTGACCCATTTCCCGTGCCTTTGGATCAGCAGCAACTTGTTGGACATCCATTTTGACGTATTTAGCATAAACAGGCTTTAGCTCGTCATTGGCGTTTGTCATAGAGCTCATCAGCGCACCATCTGTGCTGTAACCCAAAATACCTGGATAAGAACCCAATCCTGGATAAAGGACTAAATAGACCAAGCCAAAGATACAAGAGAGCAAGAACATCCACATCCACCAACGTGGCAATGGATTATTCAACTCGCGCAAATCGCCATCCCATACATGGCCCGTATCGGCAACCGCACCGTCAGCCGTATGAATTACTTTAGCCTTACGTTGCGAAAATAGTAGCCAGATACACCAAACAATACCGACCAATGAAACGAGTGCGATGTAATTGCTCCAACCGCTACTGAAAAAGTCACTCATGATTTGTCCTTACTAAATTCATCTGGAAGATCAAATGGAAGCTCGGCTGACTCCTTGTTGGCCGGTTGCCTACTCGGAGACCATGCCCACCAAACAATTCCAACAAAAAAGAGGAGTCCAATTACTGTTGAAAACGCAGAGAGATAAGGTGTGATCAGTTCCATTTGATTTGTATATTTTTAATTTATAACCTTGCTAATTACTTGGCTACTACTTCGTCAACAGTAATATATCGACGTGAAATTCCTAAACCTTGAAGATATGCGACCAATGCATCCATCTCAGTCTTGCCTTCTAACTCCTTAGGCGCGTTAGCAATATCTTCATCGGTATAAGGCACTCCCAGTCGACGCATTGCAACCATGTGCGACTGAATCGAGGAAGCATCGGCAGCATTCTTCTGCAACCAAGGGTATCCAGGCATATTGGACTCAGGGACAACATCGCGTGGGTTGTTAAGGTGAATCTGGTGCCATGCGTCAGAGTAGCGCCCGCCTACACGAGCCAGATCTGGACCGGTACGCTTGCTACCCCACAAGAATGGATGGTCATATACAGACTCACCAGCAAGAGAGTAAGGGCCGTAACGCTCGACTTCTGAACGCAAAGTACGGATCTGTTGAGAATGGCAACCAACACAACCTTCGCGTTGATATACATCTCGGCCAGCCAAACGTAATGCAGTGTATGGCACTACCCCAGGGCTTGGCTCAGTTGTAGTGTGCTGAAAGAACAGCGGAACAATTTGAACTAACCCAGCAATTGAAACCACTACGATCGTGGCAATAATTAACCAGCCAACGTTTTTCTCAAGTGTTCCATGGGAAAAGAATTTATTTTCACTAGACATTTTCTTCTCCTCTTAGTGATTGTTATTTGCCAATGGAATTGGCGCATTGATAAAGGTTTTGCCTTGCACTGTCTTGAAGACGTTGTAGGCCATCAAGAACATACCGCTTAAGTAGCAGAGGCCACCTAACAAACGAATCACATAGAAAGGATAAGTTGCTTTAACGGATTCAACAAAGCTATAAGTCAAAGTGCCATCTGACTCAAAAGCCCTCCACATCAAACCTTGCATTACCCCAGCGATCCACATTGCAGCGATATAAATCACCACGCCGATCGTTGCAATCCAAAAATGCATTTCAATTAAACGCGTACTGTACATATCTTTCTGACCAACTAAACGGGGGATGAGATAGTACAAAGAACCGATCGTGATCATGGCAACCCAACCTAGGGCGCCTGAGTGCACGTGGCCGATCGTCCAGTCTGTGTAATGAGATAAGCTATTCACAGTCTTAATGGACATCATTGAACCTTCAAATGTAGACATACCGTAGAAGGACAATGCAACAACCAGGAATTTCAAGATTGGATCTTGACGCAATTTATGCCATGCACCAGATAAAGTCATGATGCCGTTGATCATGCCACCCCATGATGGAGCCAATAGAATCAAGGAGAACACCATACCCAATGATTGAGTCCAATCGGGTAAGGAAGTGTGTTGCAGATGATGAGGACCAGCCCACATATACGTGAAATTCAAAGCCCAAAAGTGGACAATGGATAAGCGATAGGAGTAGATTGGACGCTCTGCTTGCTTAGGAATGAAGTAGTACATCATGCCCAAGAAGCTGGTAGTCAAGAAGAAGCCTACCGCATTATGACCATACCACCACTGCACCATCGCATCTTGCACGCCCGCATAAGCGGAATAAGACTTCCACAAACTTGCTGGCATCTCCAAGTTATTAAAGATATGCAAAATGGCAATTGTGAGGATGTATGCACCAAAGAACCAATTTGAAACATAAATATGTTTTGTTTTGCGCTTCATGATGGTGCCGAAGAACACCACCGCATAAGCAACCCAAACCAAAGTGATCAAGATGTCAATGGGCCACTCTAACTCTGCATACTCTTTAGAAGTACTGATGCCAAGTGGCAATGTCACGGCAGCCAAAACGATAACGGCCTGCCAACCCCAGAAAGTAAATGCGGCTAACTTGTCACAAAAGAGTCTCGCCTGACAGGTGCGCTGCACGATGTAATAAGACGTTGCAAATAAAGCCGAACCACCAAAGGCAAAAATCACCGCATTGGTATGCAGTGGACGCAAGCGACCATAACTGAGCCAGGGAATATTGAAGGTGATTTCAGGCCAAATGAGCTGCGCAGCGAGGATCACTCCCACCAACATGCCCACGATCCCCCAAAGCACAGTAACGATGGCAAATTGGCTAACTACCTTATAGTTGAAGGTATCTTGATTGTTCCCCACGGTAAGTCCCATGGTTTCTCCTTTTTGTGTGACCAAACAGCGACATAATCCAAATAGACTGAAGTCATTATCAAAGTAAGCTTAATGTGGTGTTTTGATCTATATCAAAAAGGATGCGTGCATTTACGCTTTTAAATTACTCTTCTAATTTTAAAAATTACCCTATATTTAGTAAATATATGGCTATTTTTTAGAGTGCCCACTAACATTTTGAGGTTTTGGCGTATCGTCGTCCATCAAAATCGCCTCGCCTGGGCCCTCTAAATCGTCAAATTGACCCGCCTTGACTGACCAATAGAAAATCCAGGCCAAAAGACCAATTAATAGCAAAGAAATCGGAATCAAGAGAAAAAGGCTTTCCATCCCTCTAGTCTAGGCCTTTCTGAGTCGCCAGGCATTTAATGTGACCGCAAGGGATGACAGGGACATACCAATTCCCGCAACCCAGGGATTGACCCAACCCATCATTGCCGCTGGGATAGCCAAAAGGTTGTATACCAAGGCCCAAATTAAGTTTTCTTTAATAATCAACTGAGTCTTGTCAGCCAAGAATAGTGTTCTGGCCAAGGGCGCCAATGAGCTCGCCGTCAAAATTGCATCCGCTCCAGCGGTTGCAAGAGGAGCGCCCGCGCCCACTGCAATCGAGATATCCGCCCTTGCCAATAATGGTGCGTCATTAATACCATCGCCAATAGCCCATACAAAATGACCTTCTTTTTGCAGGCGCTCAATATAGTCATATTTGTCTTCCGGCGAACAGGCACCTTGAAAACTATTAATACCCACTTTATGCGCCCACCAAGCGACCGTTGCGGGATCATCGCCAGAAACCAAATGCACCACAATCTTGCGAGATTTTGCAGCAGCTAACAATGCCTCCAGCCCTGCCCTGGGCGTATCCAAGAAAATAAAACTCGCAATAAGGCCTTTGTCATCCCCTAAATGTACTTGCCCATATTGACCCTCTTGCGCAATCTGTTGAGCACCTATCCAAGCGGCACTTCCCAATCGATAAACCCCAGAGCTAAGACCTCTACCCAATTGATTGGTAATGGGATTCGATAAGGTGGCGAGCGAGAGATTGTCAACTTCAGCAGCGCGCAATAAAGACAGCGCCAAAGGATGTTTCTGTCCCGACTCCATTGAAGCGGCAAGACTAAGCGCATCTGCACGAGAAAATTCTGGGCGAGCAATCACCACTTCTTTTAATTCTGGTTGACCCATTGTGAGAGTGCCTGTTTTATCAAGTACTAAGTCAGTTGCCTTGACCAATCCCTCGAGCACATGACCTCGCACAATGAGTAGACCCAACTTTGTCACTGCACCTTGAGCCGCCGCCATCGCTGTTGGGACCGCCAGAGACAAAGCACAGGGGCAACTAGCAACCAACACTGAAACAAGCACTGTCCATGCCTTACTGGAATCAACATACAGCCAAAAGGCCGATGAAAGAAAAGCACTTAACAGTAAAAATCCTACAAAATATCCTGCCCACTTTTCTGCGAGACTGACCATCAGCGGCTTGGCTTGCAATGCTTGATCCAACAATGAGGCGATACCAGCGATACGTGTAGATTGTCCAACCGCATCGATTCTCATGAGCAATGGATTGAGAATGTTGTGTGTGCCCGCATAAACCCGATCACCAATTTTTTTATCAATGGGTTTTGATTCACCCGTGAGCAAGGATTCATCGAGAGCGCTCTCGTATTCAATCAAAATACCATCGGCCGGCACTATATCGCCAGGTGACACACGTAGAACCTCGCCCGGATTGCAATTGACTACTGGAACAATTTCTACTTGATGTGACGATGGATAATTTGGAACACGCTCGCAGGTTGCAGGCAATTGCTTTGCTAATGCCTCAGCACCACCCTGTGCATCTTGCCGGGCAAGCAGCTCTACATATCGCGCAGCCAGAATAAATGCGACGAACATGGTGATGGAGTCGAAGTAACCTTGCCCCGAACCTGTTGCTAAATTTACTGTACCCGCAAAGAATGCAAGCGCCAATGCCAAAGCGATTGGTACATCCATTCCCAACATATGCGTCTGACGGAATGAGGCAACACTTCGCCATGCCGCTTGAAATATCGGCCCAGCTGAATACACCATGACAGGAACGGTCAATATCCAGCTCGTCCAACCCAAGAGCAAGTCATACTCCGCAGTAATATCACTATCACCCACATAAGAAGGCCAGGCATACATCATGACCTGCATCATGCCCAGCATGGCAACGCCAAGTCTTGTCAGCAATTGGCGACGTTCTTTTTTTGACTTTTCAATAGACAAAGAGGGCTCAAAAGGCCAAGCCTCATACCCAATTCGCTCCACCTCAAAGAGCAAGCGTGCCAAGCTAGTTTGCTCAGGAGAAAACGCTACTTTTACTTTTTGACTCACGTAATTAATTTGCACATCCTTAACACCAGGTATACGGCGCAAGTGCTGTTCACACAACCACACGCAAGCTGCGCAGCGAATCTTCTCAAGCCGCAAAGTGGTTTCTAGATTACTTTCTTCACCGCAAGGACGGGTGTAACGCCCAAGTAGAGATGGGTCATCATAAGGCGCAAGACTTTCCGGAATTTCATTCGAAGCAAGGTAGGCTGGTGGCTTTTCCCCAGCTTGAGAACGTCTTGCATAAAAAACCTCTAAGCCTTCCCCATGAATCGTTTGGGCGATTGCCATGCAACCAGGACAGCAAAATTGACGCACCACACCAGCTAAGTTGGCCTCAATCAAATCACTCGGTGAGATTGGGCTTGAGCAGTGGTAGCAATTGTATGTAAGGCTTTTATTCATCGAATCACTCATGAATTCATCTTCGAAACCCAGCCATTACGTCTTTCATAGAGCACGAAAAGAACACCCCAAATGACGATTGCTGCATAAGCCCAAATCCATGCAGCCTGCGATGAGCGTGAGCCAAAAATATCTAAAACAAAACCAAAGATTGCCGGGCCTAGTAAACCGCCGCCGAAACCCATCAAGGAGTGCAAACCCATGGCAGCACCTTTAATATTCTCATCCGCACTAATCACTAAGCCCGCAGTTAATGTAGCGGAATCTGCCATGATAAAAACTGCATGAGCTATTGCCAAAGCAATGATTAGCCACCATGACTGCCCCGTGGAGGCGGCTAATGCAACACCTAATATGGCACTCGTTAACATCACCATACAGACCCATTTTTGACGCCCTACTTTTAGGGCGATTTCATTACCCAAGATAGACGCAGGAACCCCAAAAAAATTAATCACTCCAGCTAAAGTAGTCGCCGCCAGAAAGGCGGATTCACCAGTAGCAACTGCGCAAAATACAAAGAAAGCCACGATCCAACTTCTAGAGGCAAATAACTCGAGCGTATGCGCGGTATATCCAAAAATAAATCCTGCGGCTTTTTTGTTCTGTAGCACCAATCTCCATTTATCTAGTGGAAAGATATCGTGCAAGCGAATGCGTATCGGCCCTTGCCACTTCTCATGCTGAAGAGGTGGTATTAATAACAGCACAATCAAAGAAGCGGCAAACGGACCTAAAGCAATGAATCCAAAAACAAAACGCCAACCTAATGCATTTAATATCCACCCTGAGCATAAATACGAAAAGCCCGTGCCAATTCCAAAAAATGCGGTGTAAAAAGCGATATGCCTGGTGAGTTCACCCGTCTTGATTCGATCAGAGAGAATCTTCAGGCCCGGCATATAAGTGCCCGCTAATCCCGCACCATTGAGCGCCATAAATATCAAGGCAGTCCAGAAGTTATAGGCAAAAAGACCCATACCCAGTAAGCCACAAGTGGCTAAGAGCCCTCCAACAAGATAAACTTTTTTCGCATCAAGGCGATCCGTTAATGCAGTCGCCAATGGGACCATTAACATATAGCCAAAGAAAAATGCACTGGCGATTAAGCCCGACTGCAAATTACTGAGATGCCATTCATCTTGCAAGGTTGTTAACACCACTGCATAACAAGCAAAACCCAGCAGCGCGCAAGTTTGCGCCATGAGCATGAGGGGTGTGTAACCGGTGGGCTTAAAACGCATAGGAGCTTACTAAAAGATAAGCCATTCTACTCGCTCGTTGGTGCGAATAAGACTTACTGCTGACTACGATTTGGTGAATCCTGAAAGCCATTAGATCGAAAGGTGAGCACCAGGGTATCTCTGTAGCCGTGCGGACCTATTGGCTGAATCGGCGTGGATTCATGAATCATTCTTTCGTCATTCATGAGCAATAAAGACCAAGGCTGAGTCAGCGTAAACCTCAAGCCAGCAGAGCCGCCAGCTTCAAAGATACGAGTTTCACCACCCTTAATACCAACCCGATTGAGCAAAAAGACGGCTACAAAATCAACACCATCCCGATGTGCCCCCTCAGGCGTTGGCCGACCAATACCATCGGTTGTATCAATTCGAAATTGATGTGCCTCAACAAACCAAGTGCCTACAGGCTTGACGCCGTTGAGCATACGAGCCAATCCCAGCAAAAGAGACTGCCAAGCAGGCTGACTGGTCAACTGCGCCTGTGAGGGCTCAAACCATCGCTCAATACCGCCATGTAAGGCGTTGTAATTCACTGATTGCCAATGTGCTCGATGTGGAGCTATCGCAAGTGAGTCATTCTTAATCTCGTAGCTCGCATGACGTCGATATCGATATCGGCCGCCATCCTTCAGATAAGGATCACGAGGTAAATCATCCCAAAAAATATTTAATGTCTGGAGGTCGGATAAAGCAACCTTAGTGATCTCTGCAACTGTTTCAGCAGAAACTACGACAAAGCCGTTTGTGCGCAATGATGAAATTAACTCATTGGCAGGAGTTAAGGCTGGAGGTAACATTGCAATCGTCATTGCCTTATTTTAGGTCAATCTAGTTGAGCGCCAGAAGCTTTCACAATCCTTACCCATTTGGCTAACTCATCCTTCAACAAGATAGACAGCTTGGCTGGAGGCACCGGGCTAAGGTCCAGGCCTTGCGCGATCAACTTCTCGCGCACATCCGACCTAACCATCATCTTATCCATGGCTAACTGGACCTTCTTCACGACATCAGCATTTACGCCAATGGGCGCAAAAATAGCCACCCAAACCTCTCCAACGCAGTCTGGATAGGTTTCAGCAATCGTCGGAATATCAGGTGCCGCACTAGAGCGCTTAGCAGAGCTAATTGCAATCGCTTGCAACTTACCCGATTTGATGTAATTGAGTGCTGAAGGAAGACTAGCAAATGCCAAAGGAACTTGACCGCCTAAAACATCATTGATTGCTGGGGCGACACCTTTGTAGGGAATATGTTGCATATCGATTCCAGCGCTTGTATTAAGCATTGCGCCCAATAGGTGGCTAATAGTGCCATTTCCTGCAGAAGCATAAGACAACTCACCTGGCCTCTTTTTCGCAGCGGACACTACGTCAGCCAATGTCTTATAAGGGGAGCCTGGAGGCGAAACTAAAACATAAGGAGTTGCGCCAATATAAAACAGCGGCACAAAGTCATTAACTGGATCAAATCCTGGGTTCTTGTATATAGCAGGATTGATAGCTTGAGCACTATTGATTGTGAGCAATAAGGTGTAACCATCTTTGGCAGAACGCGCTACGCTCTGTGTGCCAATATTGCCACCAGCTCCAGGCCTATTTTCAACTACGATGGAAGTGCCAATAGCCTCTCCCAATGCGGGAGCAATTAATCGAGCCACGATGTCATTCGTACCTCCCGTAGCTTGAGGCACCACCATAGTTACTGGTTTATTAGGATATGGTTGGGCTACAGTTGCAAACGAAACGCATGCCCCAATTAATATCAATAGCAGATTACAGATTTTTTTATTCACTTTGTCTCCTGGCTTTTATAAATAAGAATGTAGGGCATTAAAGGATTGTAGGTATTTTTGCATGTGAAGCCCATCGGAATTCTTCTCGTTTTTGCCATTATGCCCCGAGCCCAAGAATCGATAACAGAATGAATTCATACGAATATTTCGGGATAAGATGGTGGTTTTAGCGAACTATTAGGATATTCATGAATTCAAGCCTCACTAAGGTAGCCCTAGTCACAGGAGCGGGAACGGGTATCGGTAAAGCGGCGGCTAAGGCACTATTACATGGCGGGTTTCGGGTTGTTCTTACAGGCAGAAATCTAGAAAAACTGAATCTCGCCATCCAAGAGATTGGTGGCAGTGATTTGGATTGCTTGGCAGTTGCTTGTGATGTGGGCAAGCCGGAAGAAGTAAAACACTTATTTTCAGAAATCACACGGCATTTTGGGCGCATTGATGTGCTCTTTAATAATGCCGGCATGGGGGCTCCAGCAATTCCCATGGAAGAACTCAGCTATGAGCAGTGGATGAATGTCGTCAATGCCAATTTATGCGGCGCATTCTTATGTTCCCAAGAGGCAATTCGGATGATGAAAGCGCAATCACCACAAGGTGGCAGAATCATTAATAATGGCTCCATTTCTGCTCATGCACCAAGACCAATGTCTGCACCATACACAGCAACCAAGCACGCTATCAGCGGCTTAACCAAAACAATTGCGCTTGATGGGCGCCCCTTCAACATTGCATGCGGCCAAATTGATATCGGCAATGCGGCCACAGAGATGACTGAACGTATGGCAGCTGGCATCATGCAGGCCGATCAATCCATTAAGGTGGAGCCACGCATGGATGTAGATCATGTGGGGGAGGCTGTACTGCACATGGCTCAACTACCCTTGGAGAGCAATATTCTCTCTATGACTATCATGGCAACCAATATGCCTTTTGTTGGTCGAGGGTAATTAAGGCCTCACTTGATCGACCATTAAGCGGGCATTGGTCGTGCCTACTTTGATCGTTTGAGCTTTAGATATCAAGTCGCCAGCCTCCGGCATGGCCATTCCTGTTTTGGAGATGCGAACTTCAAGCAAAACTTCGGGTAATTGAGAGATCAATGCGTTGGGACTCATCGCCAAAGCATCATTTAAAACAAAACTCATCGGAAATGCAGTTACTGCAGTTTTGAGGACCGCTACTGGCATACGCTCACCCGGCTTGCGAGCAATCACCATCAAGACGTCGCCAGACTGAATCTTAGCTTTCAGCTCGGGCGTAATGTCCACTTGACCGCTCACACCCTTATTACTAATCACTGGTGCACTAGCGGGAGCGAGCCCGGCTTTGCTGCGCGCCTCGGCAATTGAAGCGGTAATCGCACGAGCTTCATCCGAGTCTAAGGGCAATTGCTTAGCCAACTTTTCCCAGGACTGCACTGCTGCTTTGTAGTTCTGTACATTAAAAGCTGCGGTGCCAGAAAGCCATAAAGCCAATAAATTATTTGGATCTAGTGCCAATGCTTTATTAATGAGTTGGAGTGGCTTACCAGCAAAATTACCATTCGCGTTCGCCGCTAATACATCGGCATAGTCCGCCAACAATTGCGGATCGGCATCTACAAAAGATCCGGCTCGAGCATAAGCCTTTTCAGCCTCTGCATTGCGGCCCAAGATCCGATAAGAGCGCGCCAACATAGCCCAACCCTTGAGGTTGTCTGGTTCTTTTTCCATCTTGGCAGCAAACTCAGTAACCATCTTTTCAACGGATTCCTGTGTCATTGGCTTTTCGGCACTCTTCTCCGCAATTCGGGAAGCATCGCCCAAGAAAAAGTAGAGGCCTGCTGAAAGTAGTACTACGAAGATACAAATTCCAATGATGGTTTTCTTGGGCGAGCCCAAGACCGCAAAATCATCTGCCTCGTCAGTATCTTGGAAAAGGCGCTGACGCATTTCTGCATGAGTTTGCTCATAGCTTGCGCTATCGACTGCACCCGATAGACGATCGGCCTCGAGCTTGTCCAGCTCCTCTCGATATATCGACGCATTCATTTGACGACGTGAGGTAGCAGACTCTTTTGCAGGGAAAAAGAATGGGCGTAGTAGTAGTACTAAAACCAAAATCAATAAGAGGAGAGCGGGTATTAAAAAGCTAGTCATGTATATTTTCTGTTGGGCTGGATTTTGCGTCCTTCAGCAGCGCATCAATACGGCGATTTTCTTCTTCCGATAGCATAGTGCTGGGCACACTCTGATTTCTGCGACGCAGATAGACCATCAAACCAATAATGCCTGCGAGCAAAATCACAAAGGGGCCTATCCACAGCAACCAAGTAATAGGCTTAACGGGCGGACGATATAAAACAAAATCGCCATAACGCTCCACCATAAAACCTCGAATTTGCTCGTCTGTCTTGCCTTCTTTAATCAGAATGCGAATCTCTCGACGTAAATCGTTTGCCAAATCAGAGCGTGAACCAGCCAGGGATTCATTCTGACAAACTAAGCAACGCATCTCTTCTGAAATCACAATCAAGCGCTGCTCAGTAACGGGATCATCAGCTAGCGGTACTGCATCTTTAGCAACAGCAGGGCCAAGTAAACCTAC
>Ga0075464_10000415_pt1 | contig 18376 bp, 15 predicted proteins | sample DEB19_08_DNA_5_FD_75068 | JGI IMG/M metagenome (GOLD analysis project Ga0075464, IMG submission 75068) | Aqueous microbial communities from the Delaware River and Bay under freshwater to marine salinity gradient to study organic matter... | ecosystem: Environmental > Aquatic > Marine > Coastal ...
GCTAAAATTAAATGCTCTGGCGCATATTCATTTATTAGTTGAATGGCTTCTTCCTCCTTTTCTATCACAATTGCCTTAGAGTTTAATAAGGCTTTTAATGCAAATTCCTTTCGAGGTAGCAACTCCACTTGCTCGTCAATTGCAAGCAAAACCGCTTGCACAATTGTTTCATTGGAAGCCACTAATAATACTTGACTGTCTACCCCATGTTCTGCCTGAGACAATAAGTCAGCTGCTACAAAATTTGCATTCGCTGTTTCATCTGCCCAAACACATACTTCGCTGGGTCCTGCCGGCATATCTATTGCTATTCCATATTGTTGTACTAATTGCTTTGCAGCAGTTACATATTGATTACCTGGACCAAAAATTTTATAGACTTGAGGAATGCTTTCTGTACCAAAAGCCATAGCTGCTATTGCTTGCACCCCTCCAACTGAATATATTTTTGTAATACCGACCAATTGCGCCGCATATAAAATAGCAGGATCAATTTGACCTTCTTTATTAGGTGGCGTACATAATATTATTTCCTTGCACCCAGCTAATACAGCTGGTACTCCCAACATTAATACCGTAGAAAATAAAGGGGCTGTTCCTCCAGGAATATAAATTCCCACTTTTTCAATTCCTACCGACTTTCTCCAACACCAAACCCCTGGTATAGTTTCCACTTTTTCTACTTTCTGAACCTGAGTAGCGTGAAATTTTTCAATATTAACTTTAGCGGCTTGTATTGCATTTTTTAAATTACTAGAAAGCTTAGCTTCTGCTAATTTAACAATGGAATTTGCTACTTGAATGGACGCCAATTCGACATGGTCAAATTGTAAAGTGTATGACTTTAATGCGGCATCCCCATGCAACTTAACTTCATCCATTACCCCTTGTACAATAGGCAATAAATTGGAAGCGTCAATACTGGGACGCTTTAATATAGTAGGCCAATCTTTTCTGTCTGGTGTTATCAACAAATTCATCTTATAAAATCATTTTTTCTATTGGTATTACTAATATGCCTTCTGCACCTGCCGCTTTTAGTTGCTCTATAATTTCCCAAAAATCACTTTCTGCAATTACGCTATGAACACTACTCCATCCTGGTGTAGCTAACGCTAACACTGTTGGACTTTTCATGCCAGGCAATAAGGATATGATTTTATCAAGATTATCATTAGGTGCATTTAATAAAACGTATTTGTTCTTCTTTGCTTTCTTTACCGATTCCATTCTAAACATCAACCTTTCTAAAATAACATTTGCCTCTGCACTAAAATTTTTATGTTTAATGAGCACCGCTTGAGATTCTAAAATAGTCTCCGCTTCTTTCAATCCATTCATAAATAAAGTGGACCCGCTACTCACTAAGTCACAGACCACGTCTGCCAAACCTATACCTGGGGCAATTTCCACACTGCCACTAATTTCATGAATTTCCGCTTTTATTTTATTGGCATCTAAATAATTTTGAACTAAAACAGGATAGCTAGTTGCAATTTTTTTATTAGCAAGAAAGGAAGCCCCTGTAAATTCTTCGGTTTTCCTTACGGCAAAACTAAGTCTGCATTTTCCAAATCCCAATGCATACGCAACGTCTACTTTTTTTGCTTTTTCATACACCACGTTTTCTCCCACAAATCCAATGTCTGCAACCCCGTCTTCCACATATTGAGGAATATCGTCGTCTCTTAAAAAGAAAAGTTCAATAGGAAAGTTGGTTGCTTCTGCTTTTAGTTTGTTTACTCCATTTGCTATATCAATGCCACATTCCTTCAACAAACGCATGGAGTCGTCATGTAATCTTCCTGATTTTTGAATCGCTAATTTTAAACGCATGTTCTTTTTATTAAAAATTAAAAGGGCTTACTGTTTAGTAAGCCCTTTGGTTGAATATAGTAATACATACCTACACCTCAGCTTACCCTTTGGATAACAAATGATGATGATGGATATGTTTGTTTAATTTCATGGGGCAAAATTACACCCCTTTTGTAAAATACCCAAGTAAAAAGGAATAATTTGACTAAATTGGCTCTAGATATTCAATTATATACACCACTAATATTGTTTTCCATGCGATTGCTCCCATTTACCGTAGTAATTACGATCCTTTCATTAAGCTTTTGTGCGCAGAAAGAGGCACCTACAGTTAGTACTCCAACTGTGACAACTCCAACAACTCCAACAGTTCCCACTACTCCTGTAGTAGTAGACACAACTAGAAAATTAGTATGGTCCGACGAATTTGATAGCGGTACAAGACCAGATACTTTAAAATGGGCATATAATATAGGTACTGGATCTAATGGATGGGGAAACAATGAAGCACAATATTATACAAGTGATTCTACCAATGCGAGAATTGAAAATGGGAATTTAATTATTGAAGCTAGAAAAGAAAGTAAGGGAGGGAAAAGCTATACTTCTGCAAGACTGCTTACACAAGGAAAGAAAGCATGGACTTTTGGCAGATTTGAAATACGTGCTAAATTACCTAAAGGTATTGGTTCATGGCCTGCAATATGGATGCTAGGAAATAATATTACTAGTGCTGGTTGGCCTTTATGTGGAGAGATTGATATTATGGAACATGTAGGTTCCGATCAAGATGTAATTAATTTTTCTACTCATTCAAAATTATTAAACTGGACTTTAGGTACTCAAAGAACTTATAAAACAAATATAGCAGACGTAAGTACTGGATTTCATGTATATAAAATAGACTGGACTAAAGATTGGATTCAATTTTTTGTGGATGATAAATTATATTATACAAGTAATAATGACGGACGTGGACGTGAGTCTTTTCCATTTGTGGATGACCAATTTTTATTATTAAACTTAGCGGTGGGTGGAAATATGGGCGGCACCAAAGGGGTTGATGATGCTATTTTCCCAATCAAAATGGAAGTAGACTACGTAAGAGTGTATCAATAAAATTTAAGTAAATGACCAATAGGAAGTCTATATTTCAAGTTGTATTAGTTGTTGTTTTATTTATGGCAACCAGCATTGGCGCCAATGCACAAACTGCTAATTTAATAGTAGGTACTTATACGCAAAAAGGGAGTAAAGGAATTTATCTTTTCCAATTTGATACAGCAACTGGCAAATCAATTGAATTAAGTCATACCGATAATATTTCAAACCCTTCTTTTCTTGCTATCACAAAAGACAAGCAATTTGTGTATGCAGTAAATGAAAATACACAGGGTGGACTAAGTGCTTTTAGTTTGTCGAATAATAAATTAAAGCTAATTAATCAAGTAGCAACCAACGGCGCGGACCCTTGTTATATAAGCATTAGCAAAGATCAAAAGAATATTTTAGTTGCCAACTATAGTGGAGGAAGTGTTGCACAATTTTACAAATTTGCAGACGGCCGTGTTTCTAATGTTAGACAATTAATACAACACAGTGGAAGTAGTATAAACAAAGCTAGACAGGAAAAAGCACATGTACATGGCAGCTTTTTTTCACCTGACGGTAATTATTTACTTACTCCCGACTTAGGTATGGACCAAGTAGCTATCTATCCATTTCAATCAAAAAACACGCCCCCTTTAAATACGACTAAGGCAAAATATATTCAAGCAGAAGCAGGTTCAGGACCTAGGCATCTTAGTTTTTCTAAGAATGGGAATACTATATATTTAGTAGAGGAGTTGACGGGTTCTGTTGCTGTTTATAAATTTAAAGACGGTACTGCTATATTGACGCAAACTGTAAAAACACATCCTGCTAATTTTAATGGAGCTCCGGGAAGTGCCGATATCCATGTTTCACCAAACGGTCAGTTTTTATACGTTTCCAATAGAGGGGAAGAAAATAATATTGTGAAGTTTCCAATCTTGCCAAACGGAAAACTAGTAACAGAAAAAGCAATGTATTTTTCAACACAAGGAAATAGTCCAAGAAATTTTACCATTAGTGAAGACGGAAAATGGCTTTTAGTAGCAAATCAAAATACAGACAATATTGTTGTATTCAAAGTAAATGAAACCAACGGTGATTTAATAAACACGGGCAATACCATTAAAGTATCCATGCCGGTTTGTTTAGTATTATTTTAATTCAAACCATACTGGGTCAAGCCCGTCCTCGTCTGCATTATAATTAATAAACAATTCTTCCCCTATTTCAATATCCTTAATTGTTTTAATAGTAATGGTCTCAAAATCAAAGTCCATTTCATAAATACAATTAGGATGTTTGGCATGGTTGTAAATAGAAATATATCCCAAACCAACGGCTGCGCTTTTTTGGTCTTCACCCCACTCAAATATATAATCGTATAATAAAGTTTTTTCGAGGTTCATCCTGTCTACTGCATTCATTACTATAACAGGTGCAATCTCAATCACAGTGCCCTTTGTAATGGATTCGGTCGTAAAAACACCTCTGCCACGATTGGGAGATGAAGCAATTGTTAAGAATGGAAGAATCATGGCATAAATATAATGTATCCTTTACTATTTTTCTTAACTTGCACGCATGTCAGATGAATTAAAAGAAGAAGAACAAAATTTATCGGATCTTTTCTTAGAGATATTGGCTAAGGAAGATGCTCAAATACTAAAAGAATTTTTAGATGAGCAAAATATTAGTGATGTAGTAGAACTGGTGAATGAATTCCCAGAACAAGAAGCTACCATCATTGATAATATGACTGTGCACAGAGCTGTAAGTGTGTTCAAAATATTGGACATTAATCAGCAGAAAGATATCATTAAAGAATTACCTGCTCGAAAAACAGCGAAAATTCTGAATGAATTACCTCCCGATGATAGAACTGACTTTTTAGAAGAACTACCCAAAGCTGCCATCCGAGATTTAATTAAATTATTAGATCCCGAAGAAAGAAAAATTACCCTCTCCTTATTGGGTTACCCAGAAGATAGTGTGGGACGTTTAATGACCCCTGACTATGTTTATGTTTACCCTCATTATACTGTTGCACAAGTTTTAGATACCATTCGTAAGTATGGTAAAAATTCAGAGACAATTGACGTTATATACATCATTGATGAATTTGGCGGATTAGTGGATGACATGAGAATTAGAGATTTATTATTGGCAAAGCCAAATGACGTTGTTGCTGATATTATTGACGGACGTTTTGTTGCATTAAACGTATATGACGACCAGGAACATGCAAGTCAGGTATTTAAAATGAATAACCGCACGGCGATTCCGGTTGTAGACGATAACGATATATTATTAGGTATTGTAACAATAGATGATATACTATGGGTGACTAACGAAGAGTTCAGTGAGGATATGCAAAAAATGGGAGGTACCGAGGCTTTGAATGAGCCTTATTTAGATATTTCGTTGAAAAAATTATTTCAAAAAAGAATTACTTGGTTAGTGATTTTATTCTTTGGAGAAATGTTCACTGCTACTGCAATGGGCTATTTTGAAGGGGAAATGCAAAAAGCAATTGTCTTAACCTTATTTATCCCATTGATATTGTCAAGTGGTGGTAATTCTGGATCTCAAGCTTCTACCCTTATTATTCAAGCAATGTCTATTGGAGAAATTACCATTGCTGACTGGTGGAAAATTTTGAAAAGAGAATTAACAAGTGGCCTTTTACTGGGAGGCGTATTGGGAATAATTGGGTTCTTTAGGATTATGATATGGCATTATATCAAACCAGGTTATTATGGTTTACACCCAATCCTAGTTGCTATAACCATTGGATTTACTTTATTAGGAGTAGTAATTTGGGGTACTATAACAGGTTCCATGTTGCCAATACTTTTAAAAAGACTAGGTGCCGATCCAGCTGCATCTTCCGCTCCTTTTGTAGCAACCTTAGTAGACGTTACTGCTTTGATTATCTATTTTAGCGTTGCACTATTAATACTTAAGGGCACTTTACTTTAATTATTGATTCACTTTACCCTATTTGTTGATTCACATTATCTTATTCTTGGCATACATTAACGTATTAATGTTTATTTTTGTCTAAATTATTGATTTAACTCAAACAGATACTTATGTGTGGAATTGTAGGATATATTGGAAATAGAGAAGCATACCCAGTCGTAATTAAGGGATTAAGACGTTTAGAATATCGTGGATATGATAGTACTGGTGTTGCCATTATTCAAGACGGCAAATTGTCTGTATATAAAAAGAAAGGAAAAGTGGCTGAATTAGAAGAAGCGGTAATTGGGAAAAATTTACACTCCAATATTTGTATTGGTCACACAAGATGGGCAACACACGGAGAACCTTCCGACAGAAATGCACATCCGCATTTATCAAATAATGGTCGTTTTGCCATGTTGCATAATGGAATCATTGAAAACTATGCACCAATAAAAAAGGAATTACTTAGCAAGGGCTATACTTTTAAAAGTGACACCGATACGGAAGTTTTATTAAACTTCATTCAAGACATCCAAGACAATAATAAATCTACATTAGAAGAAGCTTTAAGAATTGCATTAAAAAGAATTGTTGGTGCTTATTGTATTTTATTAATTGACCAAGACGACCCAGAAACTATAATTGCAGCAAGAAAAGGAAGTCCATTAGTAATTGGCATTGGCAAGGGCGAGCATTTTTTAGCAAGCGACGCCTCTCCTATTATTGAATACACTAAGGAAGTTGTATATGTTAATGATTATGAAATTGCCATTGTTAAGAAAGACGAATTGATATTAAAGAATTTAGGAAATGAAAAACAAACTCCTTTTATTCAAAAGCTGGATTTAGAATTAGCCGCAATTGAAAAAGGAGGATATGATCATTTCATGTTAAAGGAGATATTTGAACAACCTGAAACTATATTTGATTGTTTAAGAGGAAGACTCTTACATGAGCAAAAACAAATTATTATGGCTGGCGTGGATAATCATATTGAAGCTTTAACAAAAGCATCTAGAATTATGATTGTTGCATGTGGTACCAGTTGGCATGCTGGCTTATATGCGGAATATTTAATTGAGGAACTTTGCCGTATTCCTGTAGAAGTTGAATATGCGTCAGAATTTAGATATCGCAACCCAATTATACATCCAGGCGATGTGATTATTGCTATTTCTCAAAGTGGAGAAACTGCGGATACACTAGTAGCACTAGAAAGTGCGAAAGAAAAAGGTGCTTTCATTTTTGGAATTGTAAACGTGGTAGGAAGTAGTATTGCTAGATTAAGTCATGCTGGCGCTTATACGCATGCGGGACCCGAAATTGGCGTAGCTAGTACTAAAGCCTTTACTGGTCAATTAGCCGTGTTAAGTATGATGGCTTTGAAAATGGCGCATGCTAAAGGAAGTATTACCCAAGAAAGATATGAGCACTTAGTGAATGAATTAGCTACAGTGCCAGAAAAAATTAAAGAAATAATTGCAGACACTTCTGTTATTGAAAGTATCGCTAAAAAATATAAGGACGCAAGCGATTTCTTGTTCCTAGGAAGAGGCTATAATTTCCCAATCGCATTAGAAGGTGCTTTAAAACTAAAAGAGATTTCATATATACATGCCGAAGGTTACCCTGCTGCCGAAATGAAGCATGGCCCAATCGCATTAGTAGACGAAACCTTACCGGTTGTTTTTGTTGCAACAAAGGACTTGTATTACGACAAAGTAGTTTCAAATATCCAAGAAATTAAAGCAAGAAAAGGACAGATAATTGCAGTAGCAACTCAAGGTGATACCGTTTTACCAACGCTTGCTGAAAATATTATGTATGTGCCAGATATTGACGAAGTAATTGCACCATTATTAAGTGTTGTACCAATGCAATTATTAAGTTACTATGTGGGTGTTGCAAAAGGAATTGACGTTGATAAGCCAAGAAATTTAGCAAAATCAGTAACCGTAGAATAGCATTATAAATAAAATATTTATCTCAAATAATTTCAAAATGAAAAAAATAGTATTTGCAGTTTTGTTGATGATTAGTTTTGGCGCTTGTAAACAAGCAAGTAAGGACAATCAGAAGTTTACCGCATTCCTTGAGAACTACTATCAAGAGCAATTAAAGTTAAGTCCATTGCAAGCTACTTTTGCAGGAGACAATAGATACAACGACTTACTGCCAAATGACGGATCTGTTGCCTTTTTGAAGGAATGGACTTTATTTAATACTCGTTTTTTAGATAGTTTAAAAAACTACGATCGTGCTTCTTTAAATGCTAACGACCAACTTTCGTATGATGTATTAAAATATCAGTTAGACCTTAATTTAGAAGGAGATAAATACCATTTTGAATACTTGCCATTTAATCAAATGACAGCATTGCCATTAACCATTGGGCAATTAGGTTCTGGCACAGGTGCACAGCCTTTCAAAACAGTTAAGGACTATGAAGATTGGATGAAACGTGTAACTGCATTTTCAGTATGGGCAGACACTGCAATTGGAAATTTCAAAAAAGGGATAGCTGCTGGTATTGTATTACCAAAGTCATTGGTTGTAAAAATGATTCCTCAAATGCAAGGAATGGTAGTGACCGACCCAAAGAAAAGTTTGTTCTACGGCCCTATCGAATTAATGCCAAAGGAATTCTCTGCTACAGACAAGGATAAATTAACCAAGGATTACAGCAATATGATTCTTACAGTAATTGCTCCTACTTATAAAAAATTAGCCGACTTCTTACAAAACGAATACTTAGCTAAAGCAACCACCACTTCTGGTTTATCTTCTCTTCCAGGCGGAACAGCAATGTATGCTTACCAAGTAAAATCACAAACTACAACCAACAAAACTCCCGAAGAGATTTATCAAACTGGATTGAGCGAGGTTGCTAGAATAAGAGGTTTAATGGATAGTATTAAAACAAGTGTTGGTTATAAAGGAGATTTAGCTGCTTTCTTTGAATATATGAAAACGGAAAAGCAATTCATGCCATATCATACTCCAAAGGAAGTGATTGCAGCATTTGAAGACATTCACCAACGCATGAAGCCTAATTTGAAAACAATGTTTGAGAGTGAGCCTAAGACGCCATTTGAAATAAGACAAACAGAAGCATTTAGAGCAGCTTCTGCAAGTGCAGAATACAATCAAGGTTCTGCTGACGGATCTCGCCCTGGTATTTTTTATGTACCTATTTTAGACGCTACTAGTTTCAATACCACTTCTGGTATGGAATCTTTATTCTTACACGAAGCTATTCCTGGTCACCATTACCAAATTTCATTAACACAAGAGAATACTAATCTTCCAAAGTTTCGTCGTTTTGGTGGACATAACGCCTATGTAGAAGGTTGGGCATTATACTGTGAGTCATTAGGAAAAGAATTAGGCTTGTACAAAGACCCTTATCAATACATGGGTGCTTTAGGAGATGAAATGCACCGTGCAATTCGTTTGGTAGTGGACGTTGCTATTCATACAAAAAATATGAGTAGAGAAGAAGCCATTAAATATATGATGGACAATGAAGCAATTAGCGAACAAGGTGCTACTGCAGAAATTGAGCGTTATATGGGTATGCCAGGACAAGCATTAGGTTATAAGACAGGTGCCATGAAAATTAGAGCACTTAGAACTAAATATGAGAACGAATTAGGCAATAAGTTTAAACTTGCCGAATTTCATACTGAGGTTTTAAAAGATGGTTCTTTGCCTTTAGCCGTTTTTGAAGCCAAAATGGACCAATGGGCTGCTAGCAAGAAATAAGCCTTGATTTTCAGCTGTTTTATGGCTCAAAAATAAAAGGTGTACCTTGCAGACCATTATGAGTACGAATTTTAAAGAACTAGGGTTAATTGAACCCATTTTATTGGCATTATTTGAAGAAGGTTACACAACCCCTACGCCTATCCAAGCGCAGTCAATCCCTATATTATTAGAGGGAAAGGACTTATTAGGTTGTGCCCAAACAGGAACAGGCAAAACAGCAGCTTTCACGCTTCCAATAATACAATTGTTATTAAAGAACAAACCTGCTGAGCGACGAAAGAAAATTAGAACATTAATTGTAACTCCAACTCGTGAGTTAGCTATACAAATTGCGGAAAGTTTTAATGCTTATGGAAGACATACTGCATTGAACTGTACTGTTATTTTTGGTGGCGTTGGCCAAGGACCACAGGTTACTGCATTAAGAAACGGAGTAGACGTTGTAATTGCAACACCTGGTCGTTTATTAGACTTAATGAACCAAGGACATATTAGCTTAAGAGATGTAGAATTTTTTGTATTGGACGAAGCGGACAGAATGTTGGACATGGGATTTGTGAATGACGTAAGAAAGTTATTAGCCGTATTGCCAAAGAAAAGACAATCCTTGTTTTTTTCGGCTACTATGCCTCCTGAAATTGTTAAACTAGCAAGTACTATTTTAAATAATCCAAGCTCCGTTACGGTAACGCCAGTATCTTCCACCGTTGAAATTATTGACCAGTCCGTTTATTTTGTTGACAAAGCAAATAAGAATTCTTTGTTGATGGAATTATTGAAAGACGATAAGATAAAAAATGTACTTGTTTTTACAAGAACAAAGCATGGTGCAGACAAAGTAGTGAACCTGTTAATTAAGAATAATATTGTTGCAGAAGCCATTCATGGTAATAAATCTCAAAATGCAAGACAAAGAGCATTAACCAATTTTAAAGAACAAACAACAAGAGTACTTGTAGCTACAGACATTGCAGCAAGAGGTATTGACGTAGACGAATTAGCGCATGTTGTTAACTTTGAGATTCCAAATATTCCAGAAACCTATGTTCACCGAATTGGTAGAACAGGAAGAGCTGGAGCTGCTGGAACTGCCTATACATTTTGTGACTATGAGGAGAAAGCATTCTTAAATGACATTGAAAAACTAATTGGTAAAAAAATTCCAGTAGTAGAAGAACATCCATACCCAATGAAGCAGTTTCATGCAAATAAAACTTCTGAAGACGCAGGATGGGGACGTAAAAGTCAGCCAAGAGGCAGAGCACCAAGAGAAGGCGGACAAGGTGGTGGTGGACAAAGAGGCGGCCAGCCTAGTGGACAAAAAAGAAGATTTCCTACTGCTAAAACAGGAAGGTAATTTTATTTTTGATTAACTTAAACATGGTAAGTTATTGTGCTCCCCCATTTAGGTATATTTATTAGTTATAATTCAATTGAATCTATTTTATGAATAATATAAAAAAGATAGCTGTCGGTCAATTAGGATATGGTTTTATTCAAAATCCTCCAAAAGGGAAAGACGAATACTACTTACGCGATAAACAGAATCGCAGTGGAATTAAATATAGGAGTCTTACTGCCTTAGAAATTGAGATTTTAGTTAGAAATAGAAATACTAGTGACGATTGGAATAAAATTCAAGTATCCAATTTTTTCAACCCTGAATTAGTAAAAAACTGTTCCTTCTTTGGATTAAATAGAATTGGAAACTTAGAGAACAATTGCCTTTGCTTTAGTGATTTAGTAGTTCCAGAAGGGCTTTATAATTCAACCATTATAAGTTGCGACTTTGGAAATCATGTTGCTATTCATAATGTGAATTACCTTTCGCATTATATTATTGGTAACGAAGTGATCATTACCAATGTAAATGAATTGGTAACCACTAACCATTCTAAATTTGGAAATGGTATTATTAAAAAAGGCGAACAAGAGTCGGTGCGTATTTGGATGGAATTATGCAATGAGAATACTGGTAGAAAAGTATTACCCTTTAATGGTATGACTGCTGGAGATGCTTATTTGTGGACTAGGAATAGACATGACGACCTATTACAAGAAAAATTTATTGCTTTAACAGATAAGCGTTTTGATGATAAGCTTGGGTATTATGGAAAAATTGGAGATCGTACTGTTATAAAAAATTGTAAGATCATTAAAGACGTTTGGATTGGACCTGACGCATATTTAAAAGGAGCCAATAAAATTAAAAACGTAACAATTAATTCCGACCCTAAAGCAAAAACTCAAATTGGAGAAGGTTGTGAGTTAGTGAATGGTGTTATAGGTTATGGATGTCGTATATTCTACGGCATTAAAGCGGTTCGTTTTGTTCTATCAGACTATTCACAATTAAAATATGGAGCAAGATTGATTAACTCTTTCTTAGGTCCTAATGCAACCATATCTTGTTGCGAGGTTTTAAACTCTTTAATTTTCCCTGCACACGAACAGCATCATAATAATTCCTTTTTGTGTGCTGCCTTAGTAATGGGACAGTCTAATATTGCAGCAGGTGCTACCCTAGGATCTAATCATAATAGTAGAAGTGCCGACGGAGAAGTAATTATGGGTCGTGGCTTTTGGCCGGGTTTATGTGTAAGTATAAAACACAATTCTATTTTTTCAAGCTTTACTTTATTGAATAAAGGAGACTATGCATATGAATTGAATATACCCATCCCATTCTCTTTAATAAGTAATGATACCATCAAAGACGAGCTAGTTGTCATGCCTGGCTATTGGTTCTTATATAATTTTTATGCTTTAGCTAGAAATGCTTGGAAATATATAGACAGAGATAAACGTATAGACAAGACACCCATTATAGAATTTGATTATTTAGCACCCGATTCTGTTAATGAAATGGTTAAGTCCTTAGACATCATGGCGCTTGCTGTTGCTAAAGCATACACCGAAAAAGATAAGAAGCAGTCAAACACTACAGATAAAGCACTTATTGAAATGGGCAAGAAACTACTTGCTACAAAAACAAAAAAGGAAATTGACAGTTTAGCTATTTTTGCTGAAGGTTTTGAAAATAGCAAACGAAAAACTAGATTAATAAAAGTATACGACGCTTATCATAGTTTTGAAAAAATGATTTTAGTTTACGGAATGGACACCTTAGTGGAAACATTAGTAAACAATAAAAGCAAAGACCTATTAGCTACCATACATGCATTAAAACCAAGTACAAAGGAAATGGACTGGACGAATGTGGGTGGTCAATTAATGCCTAATAAGTCGGTTCAAACCTTATTGACTCAAATTAAGGACGATACCATAACCGAATGGGATGAAGTGCATGCTTATTATCAAAAAGCGTCTTCAAAGTATACACAACAAAAAGCGGCACACGCACTTGCTTGTTTAGAAATAATCACTGGAGACAAATTAAGTAGTATAAAAACAGCTGCACTGTCTCTACATATAGACAGATACCTTTCTATTAAGTCGGATATTACGCATAGTATTTTATATACCAGAGCTAAGGATTATAAGAATCCTTTTAGAAAAATGGTATATGAAAATGAAGCTGAAATGAATAAGGTTATTGGAAGTATCGAGAACAATAGTTTCATACTTGAACAAAATGAATTACTAGTTCAACTCAAACTGAATATTAGCAATTTGAAAAAACAATTAAAGACCAAATAGTGTCATACTAATTCCTATCTGCCATTGTCTTGTTTTCCATTTGTTTTGGTCCTGAATTGCATTAATATCTTGCATGCCCACAACATATCTTCCATAAGCTGCAAAGCCACCTAGATTTAATTTGGCACCGCTTACAAATGCAAATTCGCCAGAATTAAATGCCATAGTTGCAATTTCCTGGCCGTCCTTTGACTGATTTAGTAAAATACTATACTGTGGACCCAATTCGATAATAAACTTACTAACGGGCTTTATTTGTAGCAATACTGGGAATGAAATATAGTTTAAATGATATGTTGTGGGCTGTAAATTATTCGATCCAATTACATCCATTATACTAGGATCCGCTTCTAATTTAGTTTGAGATAATATTACTTCTGGTGCAATTCCTAAATGAGGTGTGATACTAAATTGAGTTACAACGCCTACATGAAAAGACGCACTTGACTTGTCTGCAATAACATTATTTACTTTGGAAAAATTTTGCCCTAGCTTAACACCAACCGTAAAATGATCTTGTGCTAGAATAGAGACAGAAATACTCATAACTAATAAAAGAAAAATGACTTTTTTCATGGTAACTAATTTGGGGGTTAAACGATAAAACTTGAAAAAGGTTACTTACACTAATTCTAATAAAGTAATTTCTGGCATAATTCCTACTCTACCTGGGTAACCTAAAAATCCAAAACCTCTATTCACATAAATTTGCTGCTCCTTGTTTTGATAAATCCCTGCCCATTGTTTGTAAACCCATTGCACAGGGCTCCATTTAAAATATGGATTCTCTAAGCCAAATTGCATACCATGTGTATGCCCCGAAAGCATTAAATTAATTTGAGGATACTCCGTTAATACTTGTGCCTCCCAATGACTAGGGTCATGGCTCATTAATATAATTACTTCTTCCTTTTTAACGCCTTGCATTGCTAAATCCATTTTACCATATTTAGGGAATCTGGCTTTGGCTCCCCAATTTTCAATCCCAACTAACCTAATACTAGCTCCTGCTTTTTCAATAGTTACATTCTCATTCATTAACAAACGCCATCCTAAGTCATGATGCACTTTTTTAAGGGCTTCTAGATTTTGTATTTTAGCGGCGGGAGTTTCCCATTGCACATAATCACCATAGTCATGATTTCCTAAAGTACTAAAAACACCATGTGGTGCTTTAATTTGATTAAATACATCCATCCACTCCTGCATTTCAGTAGCCCTGTCGTTTACTAAGTCTCCTGTAAATAATACTAAATCTGCATTTTGATCTTGTATCAATTTAATTCCTTTTAAAACAGCTTCTCTTTCTTTTAAACTTCCGCTATGTATATCACTAATGTGCACAATTTTAAAGCCCTTGAAAATTGCTGGCAATCCATTCAACGCAATTTTCTTACGCACCACTCTGTAATTGTATTTATTTCCAAAACCATAGAGTAATGAAAAGAATAAAGTGGAAGACAAGCCCAAGCCCAACCAGCTTAAAAACAGAGATCGAGGAATGCCATTTTCGGTACTAATAAATTTCGCACCCGTACTAGATGCAATTTGCCCAACGGTCCAGAAAGTACCACGCCTTATATCGTCTACTGCAAAAAACAGGGATAACATTACCTGACATATAACCCATCCAATACTTATGGAAAAAACATACTGTTTAAAATAAGGATTCACAATAAAGGGGAATAATAAGAAGCTTCCCAAGCTAATTACACATAAGACCCAATAAGCCACTCCGATGGCCGTTTTGGTAGTCGATGGTCCACCTTGGACAATGGTTCTAATTACATGAAATATGTAAAAGTCAATAAGTATCAATACAGATACCAAAACGAATAAAAAAAGGGGATTCCTCATAGCTTGGTTTAAAGCGCAAAATTAGGGCCAAAATGTTACCATTTATACCTTATTTTTGGCATAAATTAAGGATACCTATTTTATGGCTAGAATTATTGGAATCGCGAATCAAAAAGGAGGGGTAGGAAAAACTACATCTGCAATCAATATTGCGGCAAGTTTGGCTGTTTTAGAATACAGAACCTTACTAATAGACGCTGATCCTCAAGCAAATAGCACTACAGGTGTTGGTTTTGACTTACACAATATTACTACTAGCTTATATGATGGAATGATTAATGGAACCCCATTAAATGACATTATCCTTAAAACAGAAATTCCGCATTTAGACGTTATTCCTTCCCATATTGACCTTGTTGGAGCGGAAATTGAATTGGTAAACTTTCCAAATAGAGAAAATGTATTAAAAGAGCTTTTAGCTCCTATTAGAGATAATTACGACTTTATCATTATTGACTGTCTTCCTTCTTTAGGTTTAATTACCGTAAATGCCTTGGTAGCAGCAGACAGTGTTATTGTACCTGTTCAATGTGAATTCTTTGCATTAGAAGGTTTAGGCAAACTATTAAACACCATCAAGATTGTTCAAAGCAGACTAAACCCTGAATTGCAAATTGAAGGTATTTTAATGACTATGTATGACGGTCGCTTAAGATTAAGCAACCAAGTAGTTAGTGAAGTTAGAAAGCATTTTGACGATATGGTATTCTCTACCATTATACACAGAAACACACGTTTAAGTGAAGCGCCAAGCGTAGGCAAGCCAGTTATTTTATATGATGCTGATAGCAAGGGTACCGTAAATTATTTAAACCTAGCTAAAGAAATTTTACAAAAAAATGGCATGACCAATATGAGTAATGCCGAGCGTATAATTGATTAAATATGAGTAAGAGTACCCCAAATAAAGACATGATTGGAAAAGGACTTCGTTCTTTATTACAAGGAATAGACGCCGAATATAAAAACAAGGCTGGGCAAGTACAACCAGCTGTAATTCAAAAAGCAGTAGCGTCTAATCGCATACCCCTTGCTGATATTCAGGTAAACCCAAAGAATCCAAGAAAGGATTTTGATGAAATCGCATTACAAGAATTAAGACATTCCATAAAATTACATGACCTTATACAACCCGTAACAGTTGCACAATTACCAAATGGTAAATACCAATTAATTGCTGGTGAAAGAAGATTCCGTGCTTCTAAATTAGCTGGACTAACAGACATCCCTGCTTATATCCGTTCCGGGAATGACCAAGAATTATTAGAATTAGCCTTACTTGAAAACTTGCAAAGAGTTGACCTGAATGAAATTGAAGTAGCATTAAGTTACCAAAGAATGATGCAGGAATTGAACTATACACAGGAGAAAGTTTCAGAAAGAATGGGCAAGGACAGATCTACTATTGCAAACTATATTCGTCTACTTGAATTACCTCCAGCAATACAAGCAGCAGTTCGTAAAGGAACGCTAAGTGTTAGTTTAGCTAAGATATTAATTGGAAAAGAAATTGATAAGCAATTATTCCTTTTCAAAGAAATTACCGAGAAAGGTTTAACAGTTCGTCAAACTGAAGAGTTGGTAAAAAAGATGGGGCAGGCTAACAAAGCAACGCCAACTAATACTAGCGCTAATAAAAATCAATTGTCCCCTGTTTATAAAAAATTAGAGGATAAATTATGCGATCATTTTTCTACAAAAGTGCATTTGCAACATCAAAAAAATGGTAGTGGTAAAATCACTGTTGAATACGCCGATTTAAACGGATTAAACAAGATTTTAGAAGCAATGCAATTAAGCATCAGCTAATGAAGCCGGCTTTATTTATATTTTTATTTATCGCAATGCAGTCAATTGCATTTAGTCAGGACAGTACCCTTTCAAAAAAAGATACCGTTATTTCAATGCCACGTCATATTCCTAGTCGTGCCACTAAACGATCTGCAATGATTCCTGGTTGGGGACAAGCTTATAACAAACAATATTGGAAAATTCCATTGGTATATGGCGTATTAGCTATCCCTGCAGCAACCTATCAGTATAATTCAGACTTATATAAAAAAGCAAAATTCGCTTACGAAGCAAAATTTAAAGCAGCTAATGGTGACGAATCTGATTTAGCAAAAATTGACCCTACATTAAAAAATTTAAGCTTAGGCTCTTTACAGAGTTATAGAAATGTTTTTAGAAAAGACCGAGACTACTCAATAATGTGGTTTATTTTAGCATGGGGTATTAATGTTGTAGACGCCACCGTTTCTGGACAATTAAAAGAGTTTGATATTTCCAATAATCTTTCGTTTAAAGTTCAACCAACTTACCAACCACAGTTTCGTCAAGCTGGTTTAACTTTTCAACTTCATTTAAAAAATAATAACGCAAAATAAATAGCTGCGGATAAATTATCGTTTATGAAAATAGCACTAATAGGATATGGCAAAATGGGGAAAACTATCGAAGAAATAGCCGTACAAAAAGGACATGAAATTGTATTAAAAATTGACTTGAATAATAGCCAGGATTTAACGGCAGCTAATTTGCAAAAAGCAGACGTTGCCATAGAATTTACTGGGCCGCACAGTGCTTTTGAAAATGTGATGAAATGTATTGAGTTTGGAGTTCCTGTAGTGAGTGGTTCAACCGGTTGGTTAGACAAATGGAATGAAGTAACGGCAGCTTGCAATGAAAAAAACGGATGCTTAGTTTATTCTAGTAATTACAGTATTGGCGTTAATTTGTTTTTTGAATTAAATAAAACATTAGCGCAATTAATGGAGCCCTATGCCGACTACGATGTATCCATGACCGAGATTCACCATACAGAAAAGAAAGACGCTCCAAGTGGAACTGCTATTTCCTTAGCGGAACAAGTATTGGCTGCCATTGGTAGAAAAAACAAATGGGTGAACGCTGCTTCTGCAAATGCGGATGACTTGATTATAAACTCAGAGCGAATCGACCCTGCTCCCGGAACACATATTATAAAATATAGTTCCCCTATTGACGACATAGAAATAATACATACTGCACATACAAGAAAAGGATTTGCAAGTGGCGCTGTTTTAGCTGCAGAATTTGCAAATAAAAAAAGTGGTATCTTCACTATGAAAGACGTTCTAGGACTATAAGCTATTTAATAAATTATGTTATCAAAAAAAGCACAATACGCATTACAAGCACTCTCTTTTATGGCAGAAACTGCCATAGAGGA
>Ga0075464_10000417_pt1 | contig 18353 bp, 9 predicted proteins | sample DEB19_08_DNA_5_FD_75068 | JGI IMG/M metagenome (GOLD analysis project Ga0075464, IMG submission 75068) | Aqueous microbial communities from the Delaware River and Bay under freshwater to marine salinity gradient to study organic matter... | ecosystem: Environmental > Aquatic > Marine > Coastal ...
ACACCAATTCCAGCGGTTAAAAGAGAAGTTCAATTAAATTGTAAATTGATTGACCCTAAAGTTATTGAACACGATTTCGAAATGATTAAGGAATTGGAAATGCTTAAGAAAAGTATAACAGCAATGGAATTAGAAGATGAAATGAATATGGATGCGTTTGCTACTATTGGAGAAAGAATTAAACAGATTAATTCTGAACTATATACTGATGAATACAACGTAGCAAAATATTTAGATGCTTTCAATAAAAAGATTAGACCTTTACTAGTTTGTTTCAATTTAGAAGTTCGTGGTAATGTATTATTGGATATTGTTAAAATAAAAGATAAAGCAACCAAAAAAGTTACTGAAAAACTTAAAGATAGAATGGTCTTTACAATAGCTGAATGTGAATTGGTTTCTGGTATTTCAAATAAACCAGGTGACCAAGATTCATATGAGGACCTTATGCGTATGGAAGATAAAGAAATTAAATTCTGGATGAGAGTTAACAAATTACCTAATAATATGACACAAGAAGAATGGGATATTCTTCAAGTTGATTATGTTGAACGTATGCGTATTGCTAGGATAGAAGGTATTCAACATGAAAAAAATACGTTAGATGATATATTCAAACACTTGGAACTTCAAGATTTAAAAGATGTTGTAACTAAGGCCATCTTACCAATTGATGTATTCGTAATTGCTGATGTTGATGCTGATGATAATGGTGTTTATTTGGTTTCTAGAAAATGGGAAGAAACATTATGTAGTTATGATGATATTTTCAAATATAAAGCTGATGCAATTGAAAGAGATAAATACTATCAATTAAGCAACAATAGCAATGTAGATAATAGATACGAATTGTATTTGGAATATTTAACTGAATTACAATTTATGAGTGGTGAAACAACAACAAATACATATGAAGATGTTGAGTTATTGGAAAATACCGATATTGCTGTTGATAAATTAAAAGAGGCCGCTGAAAAGGTTGTTATCACAACTACCGTAGTTAAAAAGAAAAGAGTTTTGTCCGAAGGTGATGAGGACGAAGAAAATGAGTTTGAAGAGGACGAAGATGGTAATCTAACAAGAACTGATGAAATTCTTCATTTGGATGATGAGTATGATGATACATTTGGTGATATGCCAGAGGGTTATGTTGTTGATGAACCAATAAAAGTAACTGCTGATGAATTAGCTAGTGTTAATGGAATGGATAAAGAAGCAGAGCTTCAAAAAGAAATTAAACCAGAAGAACCAGATGAATGGGGATTCTAATAAATAATAAAGGGGCATATAGCCCCTTTTTTTATTTAGTAAACCCAGAATCCTTGTGGGTGATATTTTAATGCTGTATTTAAATCTGTGGCTTCTTTTGCACTTCTTTCCAATTGTGATGTTGTTGAAAGTCTAAGAAGTCTAGTATCAAGTCTTTCTAAAACTGCTTTCTTTTCTTCATTTCCTTCAGAAATAAGTGTTTCATAATCCATTGTTCTTTCCGCTTCAGGCGGTCCTACAATTCCACCAAATTTACCACGAGTTCTACCTAGTGCTCTCTTGGCTTCAGCTATAAATAACTGTCTAACAAGAGTCTTGGTTGGTTCGTTAAAATCTGCATAGTCAAGTCTAGATAAAGGAACTTGGTTAGGTAATTTTATAATATCTGGATTATCGTTTTTACATGCATCTACATTTTCTGGATTGGTTTCATAATAATGATACCATACTTGACAACCAGTCATATTGATAGAACTACCAACACCACCAATACCTTGTCCAAAAGATATTTTAGAACCAGGTGTACTTAATAAATGAAGTAATTTGGTTCCGTTAGGACCTGCAGTAATTTTATAAACTAGTTCGCTTCTAACAATACGATTTTTAAGGTTCATATCAGCAGCAGTTAACAAAATATCAAAAGCTGGAGCAATATAGTAACCACTTCTTTGGTTTGCACCACCACCTGTTCCAACACCACCACCTGTTTGTGCAAAACCACCACCAAAACCGTAATCGATTCCACCATAGTTTGCCAATAAAGCTTGGCTAGTTGCTGGAGGGGTTATCCATAGAACTTCGTTGACCTCACGGTTAGCTGGAATTTGATAGACTTGTCTACCAGCTTCTAATTCAACGTAGTCTTTTTTAAGTTCCCATGGCCCATTGGTTTGTAAACCAACTTGTTTTGAATAAGCATATGTGTATTGTGTAACGTAATCAAAACTTCTAACACTAAGTGCGAAAGCCATATCTACGGTATCCATGCTTTTACCTAAAAGAGATTGCCATTGATGCTCTATTAACCATTCTTGTACATATTGGGCATAGTCTTCTATTGCAATCTCTAATAGAGTACAAAGTTGTTCATCTATTAATTCTATTTGACGAATCGGAGCACCCACTGAGTGTCTGAATTGTCTAAATAGTTTTTCTTTTTCATCTGAGCTTACTGACATATTTTTCTTTTATTATAAATATAAGAAAAAATCAATTTATAATAAAAATTTCTTTGTTAAGTCATATGCTTCAGTGATGCTATGAAAAGAAACATTAGGTACTAGTAATTGATTACCGACTCTAACGATTGGAACTTCATCAGATTGTGTCTTTTCAATTATCGCATCATATTCCGTTTTGTTTTCTTCTAGAAAAACATTTACGTCTTTAAATTCAATATTATTTTCTGTAAGCTTTTCTTTAAGCTCATTGCAATAAGGGCATTGCGGTATACTATAAATTGTTACCATGTTTATTTATTTATTAATTTGTTCAACCAATAAGGTTGTTATTTCATCTTCAGAAAGTGTTTTATCACCCATGATGGTTGATATAACATCTTTTTTGTTATTAAGCATTTCCCACATTCTAGTAGAAATAGTATTATCAAATAATTGATAGTAAACATTTACATCATTTTTTTGACCAATTCTAAATGCTCTATCTTCAGCTTGCTCATTAGAACCAGGAACCCAATCAAAAGAATTGAAAATCACTACAGTACCTTCTGTAAGAGTAATACCAACACCAGCTGATTTAATGTTTCCAATAAACACTTTAATTTTAGCGTTTCCTTGAAAAGCATCCACTGATTTTTGTTTTTGTGTTGTAGTCATTGGTCCATTATGTTTAACAGCTATTTTACCAAAATGATTTTGTAAAATCTCTAATTCTTCAGTAAAACTAGTGAAAATAATAACTTTACGACCTAATTCAATAGCATTTTCAGCCATTTCAATAGTATAAGGTATTGCTTGTGCAGCAATAAATCTTCTTAATAAAATTAACTCAACAAGGCTTTTTTGTTCTTCATTGGTTTTTTTATCTTCTAGAATTCTGTTTGTAACATATTCATCCCAAAGTCTATCATATTCGCTCCAACCTTTTTTATCTAATTGTTGGTGCATTGGAGTAACAACCTTATCTGGCATATCCAATACTTCTGTTTTAAGTCTTCTAAGAATAATGTTTTTTGTTTTAGAAGCTAATTCTTCTAAATTACTAGCACCATCTGTTAACCATATTTGCTTTTTAGTACCATTTTTAAGCGTTCTAAAGAACTGTTTACCCTCGCAGTATCTTACGGCATAGTGTTTCCAATTCTCTGCGATAGGGGACTTAATAATCTTTAATAGATTAAAGAAATCCATCGGTCTATTGGCAACTGGTGTACCTGTAAGTAACCAAACTTTATTTATGCTATGTTTGGTTGCTAATTCAACCATAATTTTACCACGAATACTATCATTATTTTTAAGGTAATGTGCTTCATCGATAATTGCTAAGTCAAAATTTGCGTTGGCTAATTCTCTATTTAATTCAACATCTATATTCTTTTTATCTTTAAGACTATGGAAATTTTTAAGTATATCAAAATTAATAATTGTGAATTTTGCTTCTTTCCATTTTTTACCATCGACAATAGCTGTTTCATCACAAAAAACATTAATCTCTCTTTCCCAGTTAATTTTTGTTGATGACGGGCAAACCACAAGAATTTTTTTAGCACCACTTTCTAATGCTGCAATGATTGATTGGATAGATTTCCCTAACCCCATGTCATCCGCAAGTATAGAACCATTTCTAGATAAAAGAAATTTAATACCATCTTCTTGATGTTGATATAGTTTTTTACCTTGTTTTGCTAACACATCATTATATGGTGTGAAATCCACGTTTACAGTTATTGGTTCAAAATATGGGTCATCATATACTTGTGTTTTTGGCAAGAAGTACATTTTAGATTGTTGTTTCGTAGATAGTTTTCCATATACGTGATATGTTTTATCCGTTTCAGCTAACATAAATTCAACTAGAATTTTTTCAGGTGTAAAGGTTAATTCATTTTGTGTTTTTAATTCTTCACCTAGATAATTAGAAATTCTAATAACTCTATTGATGTATATTGGTTCTTTATCATGGTTGTTAATTATGTACGCAGTTTGGTTTTCAGTAAGAGCCAATTTCTTATTTTTAAGATAGTCTTGCTTTAATTTTTTAAGGTACGGATTTACTCCCTCATAGACTTCTATTAGGGATATTGCTGAGCGTCCTTTTATTTCGTTTAAATTTATCAAATTAATATGTGTTTTTCCTGGTTATAATAGTTAAATATAAGCATTTTAAAAATAAAAATCAAGTCTATTATAGTTATTAATGAAAACATAAATATTTATAAATAAAACGATGGACAATAAACGTGTAACACCAATAACTAGAATAAATAAATTCTTCTCAGAGGAGGATTTTAACTTGGAAATCGAGATGGGTCGTGAGGCTATCGAAGGTGATGGAAACTTCACACTTATCCTATATAGAGTTGATAGAGAACTTACTGAATATGACGGAGTTTATGGTGAAGCTTCAAAAGATGGAATAAGATATTTACCACCTGTTGAACTTAAGGTTATTCCAATTATGGCAGAACCTGAAAATAAAGCATATAATCCAAATGGTGGAATGAGATATCTTCAAGATGGACAATTAACCTTCGGAATTTATGACGCACAATTGACTGAATTAAAAGCACAAATTAGCTACGGTGACTATATTGGTTACCCAGTTACTGAAACAGAGATTAGATATTTTAGCGTTGTTAATGACGGTGTTAAAAATTATGATAATAAACATACAATCATGGGTTATAAAGGTGCATTTAGAACAGTTATCTGTGCTAGTGTAGATGGAAATGAATTCAGAGCAGTATAAAACTAAAAAATAAGAGATATGGCAATGCCTAAAGGTTACATAACCAACATTAATATTAAATCACAAAAAATCGGACCAGAAAGAAGACAAGAAATTCTAGATGGTATTGCCGATAAGGGTACTTTTTTACCTAGAAGTGTAATGGAAGAAGATATGGACGAAACATTCATTGATTTTATTCAATCAGATAAACGTTTATCTTTAAGTATTGATGGAGAGAAAGTTCCTGTTATTTTCTTAACAATTCAAAGATGGATAGAATTTACCAAAACATGGCAATTTTCTGATGAATATAAAAACATAAAATTACCATTTATCACAATCATCAGAAAACCAGATATTCAACAAGGTCAAAATCAAGCTGGTCTTTGGAATATTCCAGGTGATAGAACATATACATATATGAAAGTACCAACATGGGATGGTATAAGACAAGGTGTTGATGTTTATAAGGTTCCACAACCTACTAGCGTTGATTTAACTTATGAAGTGAGAATATTTACCAACAAATTGAGACATTTGAATAGATTTAATAATAAAATTCAAAGAGCATTTCAATCTAGACAATGTTATATAAATGTAAACGGACATCCAATGCCATTACATTTAGAAAGTATTGGTGATGAAAGTAATATCGATGATTTTGAAAACAGAAGATTTTACGCTCAAATGTTTGAGATGAAGCTTTTGGGTTATATACTAGATGAAGAAGATTATGAGGTTATTCCGACAATCAATAGAACAATGTTAACACTTGAAATTGATGAAAATAAGATAACACCTGATGTTATTTTTGAACCTAAGAAGAAAGGTAATGTTGCAACGTATAGTTTTGTTTTTAAACCTAAAACACTACCACAATTCTCATTTACTGCTCAATATGGTGTAATTTTTACACAATTAACTGATATTGTAGATACAACTAGGATAACAATATCAATCAATAATATTATTGTATTCGATGGGACTATTCTATCAACACCAATAACTGTAAATGCTAATGATATAGTCACAATAAAAATAAATAAAACCTACTTGGCAACAGGTATGTTTAAATTAATAGGAAATACAATATAATGAGCTGTTTAAGTAATTCATCGGATATAAATCAAACTTTTATAATTGAACCATTAGCAATAGACGATATCTATACTACTGGGGCAACGCTAATTAATAGTATAATATATTTTGATAGAACAGATATGTTATCAGCATATACTGCTAATCTTAGTTCATTTGTAACAACTGACACTTATGTTACTGGAATGACATTCTCTAGCAATACAATAACTATTGCTAGAAATGATAATGTAGCTATAAGTGCTAACATAAACACACTTACTGGTTTAACGGTTACTGGGTCATTATCAGCTACAACATTTTATGGTGATGGTTCTCATCTTACAGGTATATCAACTGGTGAAACATATACCAATACTAATTTAACAACTGCAGCACTTGGTGGTATACCTCAAAATTCTACGTTTAATAATAGAACAATGACTCAAATGTGGACTGATTTACTATACCCATATCAATTACCAAGTTTTAGTTCTTTTACTAGAACATTGATAACGGATTACGATTTAGGTCAACCAGTACCAAATGGTTTCCAAACTTTTACGTGGGGAACCTTAAATTCAAGTAATATTGCACTAAATAGTATTAATATTGACCAGTTATATCCTAGTACTGTTAATGTTCTTAGTGGTAGTAGTAATGATTTCACGCAACTTATTAATCTTACAGGTGCAACAATATCCGCAGCAACACAAACATTAACTCTCCCTATATATAGAATTACTGGGACTAATACTATTTCCAGTGCTTTTACAAGAACAATTACTGCGAATTGGAAAAATAGATGGTATTATGGGAAAAATGTTAACACATCTTTAACAATACCACAAATTACTAGTTTAACCACTACTGGTTTAATCACTACGGTTGTTAATACACCGATTACATTTGTGGCTGGAACAGAATTTATTTATGTTGTAATACCTCAATCTATGGCACAACCAACTGATTGGAGAGATTCAACAACAGGGTGTTTTGGTAACAATATACCTTATTCAAATATATCAGCAACAACTATAACTAACGCATATGGAATTTCAATTCCATATAATATTTACAGAAGTACAAATCAAATAACTAGTGCACAAAATGTGTGGTTATGTTCATAATAATTAAGAAATAAATAAAAAAAATATATAAATGGCATCAATTCAAGGAGTTAAAGTAACAGGTGTAATAGTACCATCAGACACGTTAGATACGTATGCTGTAATTGACCCAATCTATGGTATAGATGGGTTACGTAATTTAAGTGGGGGGACAAGTGCACTATCTGGTATCACATCAGATAGAAGAAGAGCTGGTATGCTTGTTGGTGTTAATAATGGAGCAAACTATTATAAATTAAACCCAGCTCCATGGAATAACACCATTTCAGATTGGACACCATTTTCACTTGGTAGTGCATTTACTGGTGGAACAGTAACAGGTTCAACTAGTTTTACGGGTGGTTTATCTGCCAATACATTTAGTGCTACAACATATCAAAATTTACCTAAACTACAAAACGTAATTACTGTTGCTAAAGGTGGTGGTGATTTTACATCTATTAAAGCAGCTGTTGATAGCATTACGATTTCAAGTGATTCTAATAGATATATTATAAGAGTTGCCCCAGGTATTTATCAAGAAAATGAGATAAACTTAACATCAAAACCTTATATTAGTATTGTAGGTTTTGATATTCAGACAACTGTTGTAATTCCAGCAACCTCTACGCAAAACATATTTCGTATGGGTAACAATACTGAGTTATCATTTATGACATTAAGTGGTACTGGTGTAGGTTATGCTGCTATTTCAAATATCGATTTAAATGGTTTTGCTTTGGTTCACAAATTATCTATGTATGATAATGATACCAATATATTAGTGCAATCAAACACTGCAAATACTAATTTTTATGGTGAATATTTAGATTTTAATGGTAAATATTCGTATGGTACCAATATCTTAGCTAGTAATGGTTTCCAAGCTTATGCTAACATGGAAAATTATTATAATTACCCTACTGGTACTGGTATTTGTATTGCAAATAATATTCAAGGTAGTGGAGCGACACTTAGTGTTTTTATTGGTGATGGTATTGGTAACGGTGTTACTGGTTCAACAAATTATCAATTAAGTGATTATGCTTCATTAAATACTATTAGTACTACAGCTGATAGTTGGGATTATGGAATAAGAGTTTTATCTTCTGGTGGTCCTTCTAAATTTGATATTGATTCATATAGTGTTGTTGATTCTATTAGTTATGATTTATCTATTGAACATCAATACGCTGAAGGAACTTTTGGTGGTGGTAGTTCAACACACTCTAAAATACATAATATTAGTGATAAGGTTTATTGGGCATTTTTAGATACAAATGATGGAGAATTTGAAATAACTAGAAAATTATCAGTTACATTTCAAGATGGGACACATACCGATATGTCAACACTTATTTTTCAAGGTAGCACTATGGGTCTTATTTATGGTGGTATTATTACTTCAGGAACTGGTTTGACAGTTAATGTTTCTAATGGTTATGGTTATGTTGAAAAAGTTGCTAGTACTGAAACAATAAAAAGAATTGATTGGGATGCTACATCCATATCACTTTCAGGTAATTCAAGTTTATACATATTTTTCAATGAAAGTGGTATATTATCATTTTCTGGTTCTAGACCAGCAATGAAAAATAACATTATACTTGGTAGAGTTGTAACAAATTCAACAGGTATTGAGTTTATTGATGCCAGCCCAATGAATGCCGAACATACATCTAATAGATTTGCTAATTTATTTAGAGAAGCTATTGGTCCTATTTATGCTTTTGGTTCTATTGTAACCGAAAATGCAACACTATTCAAGTTAAATATTACTGCTGGTGAATATTATTATTCAACCAATGAATATACACCTTCAGGTGGTACTGGTTCTACTTTCACACAATATTATAACAACGGTACAGGTGGGTGGAATACTTCTGCCACAACATTTGTTAATAACACTCAATTTGATAACAATGGTGTGTTATCTGGTCTAACAGCATCAGCATTTACGAAACATACCCTTTATATTGTTGGTGATGGTATTTATGAAAAATACTTTTTAGTTTTGGGTCAAAAACAATATGGTACGTTAGTAGAGTGTGAGAATGCTTTATTACCAACACCACCAACATTTTTTAATGATTCTGTTGCACAAGTTGCAAATATCTATATAAAACAAGGTAACCCGAATATCTTACAAATAGAAGATATTCGTCCAGTTATTGGATTCAAGGCTGGTGGGGTAAATGCATCATCGTTACACGCTAATTTATTAGGGTTAGCTTCTGATGACCATAAACAATATTTATTGGGTGATGGTTCTAGAGCGATGAGTGGTACATTAAAAATGGGTAATAACCCAATAATTAGTGCTGGTACAATAAATAACGTTACTATTGAATCACATGCTGCTAGACATAAACATGGAGGTGCTGATGAAATTTCAACTGTTACACCTACAGCAAGTGCAATTCCTAAAGCTGATACATCTGGTAAATTAGATACTTGGATTTCAAATGCTTCTAGTACTTTAACAGGTACAACTAAGTTAAGTGTAAACCCTGCAATCGCTACTAACCCTATTGCTGTTGGTGTTAATGACCAAAGATTTTTAAAATCAATAACTGGTATAACTAGTGTTGGGGATACAATAGACTTTAAAGATGTAAGTGGTGGTACTACTACTATAAACGATGTTAGAGTAACTGGTGGTACATATAATTCTGGAACAGGTATTACAACATTCAAAAATAGTATTAATAATACATTTGATGTTAGTGGTTATTTTAAACCAGGTGATGATATCTATGTGGCTAATGGTAATATTGACCACGATTTAAATGTTATTAGTTTAGTTAGAACAGATAGTTATAATGTTGTTATTGACGATATTGTTACTGTTATTGAAAAGAGTAGAGATGGTATTTTAAATTTAATTAATGATAGTAAATTAGTTAAAGGTGTTACATATAAAATAACCAATTGTGATAATGAGTTATATATTAGTGGAATAATAGCCGCAAAACAAATATACACTACAGTATATTTGAAAGCTATTGAAAATAATATATTAGCAGACACTGGTGTTGGTCTTTTTTATACACCAAAATATATAAATGAATTTGGTTGGAATATTTGGAGTAATTTAAATGTTTTAGAGATTACAATGCTTAGTGGTGAATTCATCACTAATGAAACAATAGTTGGTGATAACGGTTCAATTGGCCTTCTTTTTGGTGATGTAACTAGTGGTTTCTTTTATAATATTAGTGGTGATTGGGATTTTGATACTATTATAACTGGTCAGGAATCTGGTGCTCAAGCAAGTATTGACACTCTGATAATTAAAGAATATCAGCAGGATGAAGTTATTTTTTGGGGTGGGACTGCATGGTATATTAAGAGTAAGTTTAAAATTGGGGCAGCTATTGATTTATTTAATTTGGATGCAGTAAATTATCCTTTAGAACAAATTTTACCTTTGAATGATGTTAGTAAAGATGGTTATTATAATATTTCATATGATGAAATTAAATACGATATAGCCTCTGATAGAATAACATATCGTAAAGATAAAAATAACAATATAGTAAGTACAACTCCCGATAATATAAAATATTGGAAAAATAACTTTACGAGCAATCCTATTAAAGCATTTAAATGGGGTCATGTTTTTGGAAATGACGGTACTGGTATTGGAAATCAAAAAATTGTAAATTCATATAATGAGAATATTAATTTTAGAGGGCACGGACAATTTAATATTGAGATGGAGAATTTATCATATCAAAAAGAGATATATAGTGAAGGTGTTCATGCAATGCAATTTAATTTATATTTATCTAATAGTAACCAAACAGATGTTAGATTAACTAATTATAGTTATCAAATAGATATTACTTTAATAAATTCTATACAAAGTAATATTAACATTAATGATAATAGTCGTCAATCAAATATTAGATTGGAGAATAGTTCATCTCAAAGGGATTTAAATATAACAAAAACTTCATCTCAAGCTAATGTTACAGTTAAAAATAGCTCAAAACAAGAAAAAATTACAATAAAAGGTAATTCTAAGCAAGGTATTGTAATATTTGAGAATGGTGGTGAACAATTAAACGCAATTATACAAAACCAAACCAACACCAAATTTTATAATTTTAGTTTTGATAGATTAAACAATAATATTATTGAAACTAATAAAATATATACAAATACATTAGCAATAGATAATTCAGCACCTCAAGTAATTGGTATCATGAATAATGAATTGGTTGAAGTTGATGTTAGTTCATTAGGGGGTGCATCACCTATAGAAGTAGTTAATTCCGATAGTTTATTTTCAACTGTTTTAAATGCTGGTATTGGAAGTAATGCTAATGGGTCAAATTTCTTTGGATTCCAAGCTGGTTATGGTGCATTAAGTGCAAGTTATTCAAATTTTATTGGACAATCGGCTGGTCAATTTGCAAAAAATGCTGTATGGTCAAATTTTATTGGTGTTAGTGCTGGTAATGAGGCAAGTGGTGCAAGTTATTCAAACTTTTTTGGTCTTTCGGCTGGTTATTGGGCATATGATGCTAATAATTCAAACTTTTTTGGTCAGAATGCTGGTAGTAATGCAATAAATGCTGATAATTCAAACTTTATTGGACAGGCCGCTGGTTCTGGTGCAACTGGTGCTTCTCAATCAAATTTTTTAGGTGTAGAAGCTGGTTATGGTGCATTAAATGCTGCTGCTTCAAACTTTTTAGGTAGTAGTGCTGGTTGGGGTGCTACAGACGCAAATTATTCAAATTTCTTTGGTAATGCTGCTGGTTATGAAGCAACTGGTGCTAGCAAATCAAATTTCTTTGGTGTACAGGTTGGTTATCAAGCAACTGATGCATATAATTCAAACTTTATGAGTGATGGGGCTGGTTATGGTGCGACTGGTGCATCTTATTCAAATTTCTTTGGTGTTAGTGCTGGTGGTGATGCAATTGACGCTAATAATTCAAACTTTTTTGGTAATGGTGCTGGTCAAAGTGCATTTAGTGCTAATACTTCAAACTTTTTTGGTGTTGCAGCTGGTGCAACTGCAACTGGTGCGAGTAACTCAAATTTCTTTGGTGATAATACTGGTTATGGTGCTACAGACGCAAGTAACTCAAATTTCATGGGTTATGTTGCTGGTAGTAGTGCAACTGGTGCTAGTTATTCAAATTTCTTTGGTTACACTGCTGGGCTAGTTGCCTTTAATGCTAATAATTCAAACTTTTTTGGTCAGAATGCTGGTAATAATGCAAGAAATGCTGATAATTCAAATTTCTTTGGTTATGGTGCTGGTTATAGTGCAACCTCTGCAAATAATTCAAACTTTATTGGACAGGCCGCTGGTTATAAAGCTACTGGTGCAAATAGTTCAAACTTTATTGGTAATAATGCTGGTAATAGTGCAATAAATGCTCAATATTCAAACTTTATGGGTTGGCAGGCTGGTTTAGGGGCAACAGGAGCAACTGGGTCAAATTTCATTGGTTATCAAGCTGGGTATAATGCAACAACAGCTATTAATTCAAATTTAATTGGTTATCAAGCTGGTAAAAGTTTTGTTGGAAATAATATTGGTTCAAATAACATAATAATAGGTACAAATATTTCATTACCAAATGGTGCAACAAATAGAATTAATCTTGGTGGTGTATTGTTTGGAACGGGTACTTATAGTATTAATTATAATGACCCATCTATTGTTCCAACTGCAGCAGGTAGAATAGGTATTGCGGTTATTAATCCGACCAAACGTCTTCATATTTCTGGAGAAACTGCGAATGATTCAGGTCTTAGACTTGAATTGCTTACTAGTGCAAGTCCAGTATCTACAGGTCAAGCAATTGGTGTTGATTCACTTGGTAATGTCGTAACAATTGCTAGTGGTGGTGGTGTTACACCAACATACACAGCAGTAACTACTAGTAGTGTTTTAACAAATGCTAATCAAACGGTTATTGTTAATTCACTAAATGCTATTACTATTACACTTCCACAGATTACTAGTGATGGAAGACTTATAACAATTAAAAATATCAATACAGGTATTGAAACGATACTACCTTATGCTGGTCAATTAATTGATGGTGATGCATCGATTATAGTAGCTAGAAAAAATGTTTCATTGGATTTACAATCATATAATAACAATTGGTACGTGATTTAATTTACAAATTTCATCATGACCCTATATTTATAATTAAACAAAAAAATTATGTCATACATACCACCATCGGATTCACTAAAGGTTTTAAACGCTAGTGGAACAACAATAAATCCAGCAACTGATGAATCAGTGCAATTGCTAAGAAGAATGGTTAAAATCCTAGATTCTTTGGCAACGGTAGATGTTCAAAATAGACAAAGAGTAGTTATTGAAGGTAGTGTAGGTGTTACACAATCAACAGCATCGAATTTAAACATGACAGCAGCACAACCAACAGCAGCCAATTTAAATGCTAATGTTGGTACAGTAACTAACATTGCTGGTTATGGTGGTGTTGACCCAAGATATCAATTTATTGATGCGGCTAGAATAGCATACGCAACTGGTGTTAGAGCTAATTTAAAATTTTCATAATTAAAAACAAAAACAAAAATAAAACAATATGGCAGTTACAAATAACTTAGTACCACAAGTAGACCTTCCAGTATGGGAATGGTTAAGATTTGCACCAGTTGCAACGCAAGCATTAAGCACATTATGTGTTAGTGAAGAAACATATAATTCTAGATATATGTATTATTTATCTACAACTTTTTGGAGATATGATACAAAAATGGATTCATGGCAACAATTACAAACACCCAATATTACACCAGTTACAACTGCAACTATGAGGTTTGCTAATTTTAATGGATATTCTGGTAATATCCTAAATGCAACAAATACAACTTTAGAAATTCCAAGTTTACAAGGTAATATTTTCAATGGTTATAAAATTAGACTTACTTCTGGTGTAGGTGCTGGTCAAGAAGCTTATATTACTGGTTCGACAGCAAATATAATAGGTGATACTGGATTAGCAACAACAGCTTCTGTTAACTCAATTGTTGATACGTTGAAAAAATGGGAAATTAATCAATGGATTGGTTATAGTGTTCGTTTGGTTTTTGGTACTGGTCAATCTCAAATTAGAAAAGTTTTATATAATGATACAAATACTTTATATTTTTATGATGTCAATTATAATCAATTAGAAGTTTGGAACAATACACCATTTTCTAATTTAACACCTTATGCTGCCCCAATAGCAACTGCTGGTGCTCAACCAACATATTACATCGAGTCAACAACAATTTCATTAGATAGAACACTTAGTGTTGTTCCAGATGATACATCATCTTTTACTATTGAAAGTGGTGGAATTTTCTTATTTTCATCAGTAGCTTCAGCACCATGGTCATCAATGCAATATTACGATATTCTTTCAGATACATGGAACACAAAAACTGCGTTGGGTGGTTTAGTATCGGCTCAGTATGGTACAGATTTTACTATTGATAGAACTGGACAACATGGTGGTGTTTATTATTCCGCTCAAACAGCAACCACAACAACATCTAGAACACTTACTTATTCTGCTGGTGCTTATATTATCAATGATTTAACAAATAAAATGATTAGAATTACATCTGGTTTGGGTGCTGGGCAAAGATTCCGTATTGTCGGTAACACAAATAATACAATAGAAATATGTAGAAACTGGGATATTCAACCTAATAATACATCAGTATTTGAAATATGGCCAAACACTGCTGAGATTTATCTTATGGGTAATGCTTCAGCAGCGTTGTTTAAATATTCAGTACCTTATGATTATTGGTATCAGGGTCCAGATATTGATTATGGTCAAACTATAAACATTAGTGCTAGTTATGGTGGTCAAGAACCTTTTGCGATAACTACTGCCGCTAGAAATGCTAATGGTATAACTGCATTAGCATCAGCACCGACTGTGGGTGGTACAAATTATTCAGTTGGAGATTTATTCAACATTACAACAGTTGGTACTGTAGGTAAAGGTAGAGTAACTGCTGTTAGTGGTAATGGTGTTGTAACTGCGGTTACATTATATTCATCTGGTTTAAATTATAGCACAGGTAGTGGTAAAGCAACCAGTTTAATTTCAGGTTCTGGTGATGGATTTTTGACAGTTAACATAACATCTGTTGGTACTGTAGGTAGAATAACAACAGTCCAAGCTACTAATTTAGCTTCTGGTGACACAATTACAATTACTGGTTGTACTGAAGCTGCATGGAACGGTTCATATCCTATAATAGGGATAGATTCACTTACAACTTTTGATGTTATAACAACAGCAACACTAACAGCAGTAGCTTCAAACTCACAATCAACTACTCTGATTGTTGATGCTACTAAGAACTGGGGTAATAATGAACATGTTGGTAAAATAGTTACTTTGAATACGGCTGGTACATCACCAACATCTCAAGCTAAAAGAATTCTTTCAAACACTAGTAACACACTTACAGTTGGTACACTGGTTGGTGGTGCTGGTGTTAATGGTACTTCTAGGTATACAATAACACAACCAGAATGTTTTGGCTCAGCTCTAAATAACTTGATTGAAAATCAAAAAGCTTATGGAAATTCAACTAGTGGTTCATTAACCACACTTGTGGATTCAACCAAAAACTGGAAAAATGGGCGATGGGCTGGTTATAAATTTAGAGTAATGGCTGGTACTGGTGTTGGTCAAGAGGTTTTAATTACTAGTAGTAGTAATAATACGCTTACTTATTCTATACAAACTTTTACACCAGATGCAACAACACAATATAAAATTATGGACACTTACGGTTCAGTATCAACTGCGACCAATGTAACAAATGCTACAATAACAGCAACAGCTGTTAACTGGGATGTTAATAAATTTGCTGGTAAACGTGTTAGAATAACATCAGGAACTGGGTTAGGTCAAGAAGTTCAAGTATTGTCAAATACATTTAATATATTAACATTTACAGGTACTTTTGTTACAGCACCAGATGCTACATCAACATATACCATATATGAAATACCAGCTAGAGGTTTAGGTACTTCTGCTTTATGGGTTCATAGTGGTTCTGATACAGCAAATAAAGGTAGGTTTTTATTTTCACCTCGTGGTGGTGGTTCTAACTTATTTGATAGATACAATATCACAACTAACATATGGGATTTAGCAGTAAATTCAGCACCTCACTCTGAAACATTTACAACTGGTACAATGTATGCTTATGATGGTAATAATACTATTATTATACATCGTGGAGATGCTACGAATACTATGAGAACATTTGGAATGAATATAAATACACTCCAAGTTGATACCATGGGGATGCCACCATATGCTCATGGTACATCTGTTATTGGAAATAGAATGGAAGTTGTTACAACCGTAGATAATTTAAATTATTTATACATAATGAGACATACTGGTCAAGAGATGTGGAGAACATTATTATTCTAAATCCAATACAACATAGATGTCAACACAAGTAAAATCATATGAATTATCACCCATATTTATCCAAGCTGGATATGGAATACCTGACCATTTTTCTACAATAGGGTCAGAGTATACCGATTTGTATACAGCACTTAAATATGTTAACAAAAATGGTTTAGATTATTGGGTTGAAATGGGTAGTTCATTTAATGGTGGAACCGTATCTGGTAGTACTATATTTACTGGTGGTTTAACAGCTAACACATTAAGTGTTGGTCATATTAACCCTGTTGATTATATTGTATTTAACACTGCAACAACTAGTGCCACTACAGTTGCTGGAACTGTTTATTTTGATAATACTGAACACGCTTTATCGTATAATACATCGATAAATCAAGGTGTTACAGTTAATTTAGGTCAACAAAATTATCTTAGGGTATTTAATAATAGTGGACTTGATATAGCAAAAGGTAAATGTGTTGAGCTTTTATCTAGTTATAGCGGTTTACCAGCTATTCAACTCGCTATTAATAGACATTATAACGATAAAGATGTTGTTGGTGTTTCTGCTGAAATAATTCCAAACAATTCAGAAGGTATTGTTTTGACTTATGGTATTATTAGCAATATAACTGTTACAGGTGCTAGTATAGGTTCATTGGTTTACGCTTCTGATACAAATCCTGGTGAGTTTAAAAATGCTTTAGAATTTAATAATTTTCCATTAACAGCTAGAACCAACTCTGTTGGTTATATTATTCAAACTGGTACTACAACTGGAAAATTATTTGTTAACCCTGTTAATGAAAATAATAATTTATCGTTAACAGATTTACAACGAAACGTATTAGAAGGTAATGTGATTTCAACTGGTGTTTTTAGTTTTAGTGGAATATCATTAGCTTCAAGTAGTACATTTAATGTTGGTCCAGCAGAAGGGTGGATTGTTGATAATACAACTAATCCTTTGGTTCCAGATGTTATTTATGTTAAGTATACTGGCCAAACAAATATCCCATCACTTTATTATAGTTCTGATACTGAAACATATCTTTTACTTACCAGTGCTGCTACGTTGACACAACAGGTAACGTTCCCAACACCGCAACAAAGAAGACAAGGTATTTATTTGGGTAAAATGGGTCATGGTAATAGAACTAGTCTTATCAATGCATTTAACGAACCAGATTTAGATATTTCGCCAATATCTCAAATTAGAGATATGTTTGCACCAATTAAATTAATAAATTCTGGTGTTGTAACATCAGTTAATGGTGCTAATTTAACATTTAATTCTAGTGCTGGTTATCTTTATGGTATGGGTATTAATTTTACCAATAATCCATTAGCTCCTAGTACTTTATATATACCAGGAAATGCACCTGTTACTTTCCAATATAGAACACAAACTGGTGGTACAGCGACAAATAGAACAACTATAATTCCAGGATTTTATGACAATGGTGGTATAATAACAGCTATTGGTGCTCCAGCAAAACAAGCGACCAACCAACGAATATATTTACTACAAAATGGTCAATTC
>Ga0075464_10000418_pt1 | contig 18347 bp, 14 predicted proteins | sample DEB19_08_DNA_5_FD_75068 | JGI IMG/M metagenome (GOLD analysis project Ga0075464, IMG submission 75068) | Aqueous microbial communities from the Delaware River and Bay under freshwater to marine salinity gradient to study organic matter... | ecosystem: Environmental > Aquatic > Marine > Coastal ...
TAATTTTTTAATTGAATCTGTAAAATGGAAGCAACTAATTCAGGAAAACAACACTATTTCCCTTGCAAAAGCAGCACGAAGTGTTTTCGTGGGTCAAGCGTTTGCTTTTTTTACACCAAATAGAGTAGGAGAATATGTTGGAAGAACCCTGTTTTTAGACAAAGGGAATAAAGCGCAAGGGGTTGCACAAATGGCGTGGACTTCCTATGCGCAATTGCTAGTTACGGTGCTTATTGGAACGGTTGCATTATTTTGGAATCTTCCATTTTTGCCCTGGTTAAAATGGGTTACTCCAGTGTTATCCATTTTCGCTATTTTTTTGTTTTTTTATAGGAAGCAGTTTGTTGGGCGGGTGGCATTTTTAAATAGAATACAAATCCCTACAAAAGCTAAAGTGAACCTGCTCTTGCTTTCTTTTTTGAGATATTTTGTTTTTACCATTCAATACCTGTGGGTGGCTCAGATGCTGGGGATGGATATACCAGTATTGGGCTTGGTATCGTCAGTTGCAGTTTTATTCATATGTCTAACTATCTTACCTACAATAAGTATAACAGAACTAATCGTAAGAGGACAACTCTTATTATTGATTCTTGCACCTTGGTATGGGAATCAGATAATGGTGATTTCCTTATCCTCCTTAATTTGGGTTGTTAATTTTTTATTGCCTGCGATAATAGGAACCCTACTATTGTTAGGTTTCCGATTAAAACAATAATTTTGCATATAATTTAATATAGATTTAGATACATGTATATACTATATATTTTTTTTAATTTATTGAGTTTGATTGCTCCAAAATCAAGTGGAGTGTGTAATCAAATTAATAATTCCTTTTCACCAGGTGAAAAAATTCATTACAATATTTATTACAATGTAATAGGATTGTATGTGAATGCAGGGAAAGCTGAATTTACTACACAGTCATCTGTTTGGAATGGCTCCGATGCGTTTATTTTTACTGCAACTGGAAAGTCGAACGCAAAGTATGATTGGATATTTAAGGTGAGAGATAAGTATGAAAGTATCGTGGATACAAAATCATTATTGCCTTACCAGTTTACTAGACAAATTAATGAAGGAGGGTTTCATAAAAACGAATCCATTTTATTTAGTCAAAAGGATAAGACGGCGACTTCATCCAATGATACCTATAAGACCGCCGATTGTACACATGATGTAATAAGTGCTGTGTATGCTGCTAGGAATATCAATTATGCAAATTGCCAAGTGAATGATAAAATATACCTCAGCTTTTTTTTAGATAAAGAATTGTATCCCTCTTATTTTAAATACTTAGGTAGAGATGTTATAACTACAAGATATGGAAAATTCAAAGCCATCAAAATTGCGCCACTCTTAGTGAAGGGGACTGTATTTGAAGGAGGTGAAAAAATGACGATTTGGGTTACAGACGATGAAAATCATATCCCAGTAAGAATTGAAACGCCCATTATTGTAGGATCCATTAAAGTTGATATGGTTGGATATGAAAACCTTAGACACCCACTGAGTTCACTTGTTGGGCTTGTTGGAGAAGAGTAAATGCAGCTAGTTGGGTAGTGCAAAAGTATCCAACACGCGAATTCCTTTTTCGGTAAGTTGCAGATTACAACATTCGTTTTCAGGATCATGCTCGAAGAATAAAGTATAATTATTTTTGAGCGCATCATTTAAAAACAATTCCTTTTCGTTTAAAGTAACCAATGGTTGCATGTCATAGCCCATTACATAAGGAATAGGGAGGTGTCCTACACTTGGTAAAAGATCTGCCATATAAACAATCGTGCCAGTTTGCGTTTGAATTTTTGGCAATAACATCCCTTGCGTATGGCCATTTACAACATAGCAGCTTATACTAGGGCTAAAGTAAATCTCCTGTAAGGATGTCTCGCTTTTGTAAGGAGGGATGCTAATAAGCTTTAATTTGCCTGTTTCTTTTAATGGCAGAATATTTTCTTTTAGAAAGGAAGCACGCTCGCGTTTGTTTGGGTTTAAAGCCAATTCCCATTGAGGTTCACTCACCCAATAGGTTGCATTTGGGAATGCGGGTATTAAGGTTTCCCCTTCTTTATTAATAGCACCACCAACATGATCAAAATGTAAATGTGTAAGTAATACATCCGTTATATCTGTAGTTGAAATATTCAATTTACTCAGCGCTACTTGTAAACTTACAGTTTCATGTGGATGATAGTGGCTAAAGAATTTCGCATCCTGTTTGTTTCCCATTCCGGTGTCAATCAATATTTTTCGTTCTCCCTCAATTACCAATAAACATCTTAAGGCCCAAGTACATAAATTATTTTCATCCGCAGGGTTGGATCTATTCCATATTGATTTAGGAACGACACCAAACATAGCACCCCCATCTAATTTAAATTTCCCTGTAGAGATGCTATATAACTGCATTTTCTTTTTGCTTTGATGTGTAAAAAAGTAATATAAATCCTATAATAAAAAAGATGCACAGTGCTAGGACTGAATTACGTTGTGAGCCAGTTATTTCATTGATCATTCCAAAACTGAACATGCCAATTACAATCGCAATTTTTTCGGTCACATCATAAAAGCTAAAAAAGCTAGTGGTATCATGTGTTTCAGGCATTAGCTTGGAGTAGGTGCTCCTACTCACTGACTGAATGCCGCCCATTACAAATCCAACAAGGATTGCTAAACTATAAAACTGTATAACGCCATCTCTTGGTATAAAATACCCTACTACACAAGCACCAATCCAAATGAGGACTGCAACCATGAGCGTGTTAAAATTCCCCCAACTAGTAGCTAATTTAGCCATAAAGTAAGCACCAGGAATAGCCACTAATTGAATAATAAGGATGGCAATAATTAAATTAGTTGTTGGTATGTTTAATTCACTCTTACCATAAAGTGTAGCCGCTAACATAATAGTTTGCACGCCCATATTATAAAAGAAAAAAGAGTACAGAAATTTTTTCAAAATTGGCAAGTGCTTTAATTGTAGCCATACTTTATGAAGCTCAGTATATCCAGCAGTAAGTAATCCTGTTTTTTTATTTGCTAATTCCACTCCCACACCTTCAGGTAACTTAGAAATATAGTATTGGCCAAATCCAAACCACCATACCCCTACCAGTAAAAAAGAAATCTGAGAAGCTTTGCCTACGGTGATTCCAAATAAGCCAGGTTTTAATACAAATACAAAGCAGATTATTTGTAAAATAACAGAACCAATATAGCCCATAGTAAATCCTTTAGCACTTATTCGGTCTCTATCTTCCGGCGCAGCAATTTCGGGTAGGTAAGAATTGTAAAAAACCAAGCTTCCCCAAAAGCCCACGCATGCAATGATTACAGAAATTAATCCTCCATTCACATGATCCCGGTCAAAGAAATATAAGGAAGCACACGCTAAGCTACCCATGGTACAAAAGAACTGTAAAAACTGTTTTTTGTTGCCCTTGTAATCTGCGATCGAAGACAGTAGCGGAGAAATAAGTGCGACAATAATAAATGCGATGGCCAATGCATAATTATAAAGTGCAGTATTAACGAACTCAAAAGGTCCAATTTGTACCTTATCAATATAGGTACTATCATTACCGTCACTTGTAACTGCTTCATAGTAAGCAGGGAAAATGGTTGAAGTAATTACAAGGCTATAAACACTATTGGCCCAATCATACATGGTCCAACTGTGCACTACTTTTTTTGACGCTGTATGCATATCAATAGGGGTTTGTATTTTAAAAATACAAATAAAAGCGCAAGTCTCCTATAGATACTTAGTATATAGTAAAGTCATGATAGTAAGCCCTAATACAATTCTATACCAGCCAAATAAGGCAAAACCTCTTTTTTGCACAAATTGAATAAAAAATTTAACTGAAACTAAAGCGACAAAAAAGGCGACGATTCCTCCAATCAATAAAGTGATTAAGTTGCCGTTGTTAAAAACGTCCGGATGGTCTTGGTATACATCTAGGGTGCTTTTTGCGGAAGCGGCTAGCATGGTTGGAACTGCTAAGAAGAAGGAGAATTCGGCAGCTGTTTTTTTAGTCAATTTTTGGCTCATTCCCCCAATGATTGTTGCAGCACTTCGGCTCAATCCTGGAAACAATATAGATAATACCTGGAAACAACCCACTACAAAAGATTGCTTATAGCTTAGGTCTTCCGTTTCAATAACAGTTTTACTAAATAGTTTATCAATGAAAAGTAAGATGACTCCACCCCCAATCATAACCCCCGAAATAAACCATAAGTTGCCCAACGCCGCATCAATATGTTTTTTTAAAAGTGCACCAAATAGGAGTGCAGGTATCACAGCAACAATGAGTTTTAAATAAAAGGAATAGTGTTTAAAATTAAAGAACCTTTTATAATAAATAACTACTACAGATGCAATTGCTGCAAGTTGAATTACGATTTCAAATAGTTCTACGAACGGCGTGTTTGAAATACCTAAGAAAGGGTTCGCGAATTTCATATGAGCCGTACTAGATATAGGTAAGAATTCGGTGATGCCCTCGATAATTGCAATGACGATTGCTTGAAATAAGTTCATTGAGTGGTGAGTTTAAATTAAAAAAGCGATGAATTTCATCGCTTTTATGAGTAGTGAGTTATACTAGTGCTTCTTGAAAATTGCAAATATTTCTACGCAAAATCCAGCAATAATCAAAATGGGTGCAAGTGTAATTCTTCGGAATGAATATACCTCTGATGCATTGAATACATTTGGGTCCGTACTTTTACCACCTGCCATCAATAGCATTCCGATTAATATAAGTGCTGCACCAGCAAGCATCCAAATGTAATTTTGTTTGCCAAAAAAGTCCAATGATTTTTTTGTATTTTTTTGAGTCATATCAATTTTTATTAATTGTGTAATGTAAGGTTTGTATTAGTACAATTCATCTAATTTCATCTTCAAATATTTTAATACACTTCGGTAGGTACTAAAAACCGAAATGCCAACCCCTAAAAATACAAGGCCTCCGAATAGCAATACATTGTTCCCAAAGCTTTGCAATGTAGCAAGTTGAGGGAATTGCATAGTAGCCCATTGTATTAAACCAAAGAGTAAGAATATGGAGATTAGTGCGCTAATTAATCCATTGATTAAGGCACGAACCATTAAAGGTTTTGAGATAAAGTTTCGAGTAGCGCCCACCATTTGCATGGTTTTAATTAAAAAACGATTGCTAAACATAGCTAAGCGAATCGTATTGTCGATACTGATAATTACTATAACGCAAAGGATAATAGACATCACTAAAAAGATCAATCCAAGTTTTGTGGCCCTTTCGTTTAAGTTGGTCACTAAACTCTTTGGATATTGAATATCAGCCACTTCTGTTTTAAATTGATTTTCAATTGCGGTACTGATCTTTGTAAGACTATCTGTATTTACATAATCAGCTTTTGCAAAAAAATCGACACTTTCGGGAAGTGGATTGAAATCTAAAATTTTAGCCCAGTCCTCATTATTTTCCTTATTCCAAATGAGTTTCGCTTTCTCTTTATCAACATATTCTACATTTTTCGCATAGTCCTGACTAGCAATAAATTGTTGAATTTTACCGATACTAGTTTTGTCTGAGGTTCTCAAATAAACACTAATTCGGATATCTTCTTTAAAATTGTCTCCAATTGAATGAAGGTTCAAAAATAACCAACCCATAATCCCCATAATAAACAACACAATAGCTACCCCAATAATACTATAAATGTAGTTGGGTTTACTGCGTTTTAAAGATCCTGATCCATTAGCTGACATAGCATTTAAATTTTAGTTGTTCACTCTGCAAATGTAGGGTTTTGAACGCTAATGGCTTACATTTGCAGAGGCTCAAATGACACATTTTTTACCTGAATAAGGCCCTTTTAGCTTTTCATTAAGGAAATGATCATTTTGACCCCCTTAAATCAAGAAATGTTTTTATAATGGAGTATCAATTTAGGGCCATAGAACAAAAATGGCAAGCAATTTGGAAGGAAAGAAAATCTTATAAAGTAAACAATGATAGCACTAAACCTAAGTGCTACGTGTTGGATATGTTTCCTTATCCAAGTGGTGCAGGATTGCACGTTGGTCACCCATTAGGGTATATCGCATCTGATATTTATAGTCGTTATAAAAGGCTAAAGGGTTTTAATGTTTTGCATCCAATGGGATATGATGCATTTGGGCTTCCAGCGGAACAATTTGCAATTGAGCATGGGGTACATCCTGCAAAATGTACAAATGATAATATTCAAAATTTCAGAAATCAATTGGACAATATTGGATTTTGTTATGATTGGGATAGAGAAGTAAGAACTTGTGATGCTACTTACTACAAGTGGACTCAATGGATTTTTCTACAATTGTTTAATAGTTATTTTGATAGAACTGCAAAAAAAGCAATGGATATTAATTTGTTAATTGCTGTTTTTGAAAAAGAAGGCAATCAACAACATGTTTGTCCTGGGGATAGTAAATTACAATTTACTGCATCAGATTGGGATGCATACTCGGAAAAAGAGCAGCAAACTATTTTAATGCATTATCGTTTGGCCTTTTGCGGTTTTGGGGAAGTGAATTGGTGTGAAGCGTTAGGAACTGTTTTGGCGAATGACGAAGTTATCAATGGGTTTAGTGAAAGAGGTGGCCATCCTGTTGAAAAGAAAAAATTACGTCAATGGTATTTGCGTATCACTGAATATGCCGATAGGTTATTGTCTGGATTGGAAACCATTCAGTTTAGCGATGCGATGAAGGAAATGCAATCCAATTGGATAGGCAAGAGTTATGGTGCCGAAATTGATTTTGAAATAAGTAATTATCCAGCAAGTTTAAAAGTATACACTACAAGACCCGATACTGTTTTTGGTGTTGATTTTATGGTGGTTGCACCAGAGCATGCATTAATTGAAAGTATTACACCGGCAACGCACAAAGCAGAAGTAGCTGAATATATTGCTTATGTAAAAAGTAGAAGTGAAAGAGAGCGTATCGCAGAAAAGAAAATTACAGGTTGTTTTACGGGTGCATATGTAATTAATCCTTTCAATAAGAAATTAGTCCCAATTTGGATTTCCGAATATGTTTTAGCAGGATATGGTACCGGTGCGATTATGGCAGTACCGTGCGGGGATGACCGAGATCTTAAATTTGCAAAACATTTTAATATTCCTATCACGAATATTATTGGGGATGCATTTAATGGAGTAGACGCGAATCCGACAAAGGATGCCAAATTAATGAATAGTGATTTTTTGAATGGGGTGATTCAAAAAGAGGCGATAGGTATCGTGAATGAAAAGTTGGTTGCGATGGGGATTGGCCAATCTAAAGTAAACTATAGAATGCGGGATGCTGCATTTAGTAGACAACGTTATTGGGGAGAGCCATTTCCAATCAAATGGATTGATGGTATTGCCTATCCGTTAAAAGAGAGTGAATTGCCTTTGATTTTACCTACTGTCGAAAATTATGGTCCTGGCCCTGAAGGGGAAGGTCCATTGGCAAATATTGAATCTTGGAAACAGGACAATTACGAAACCAATACGATGCCAGGATTTGCGGGAAGTAGCTGGTACTTTATTCGTTATATGGATCCTAAAAATGAGGCGGAGTTTTGTAGTAAGCAAGCGAGCGATTATTGGGGACAAGTGGATTTATATATTGGTGGCACAGAACATGCGGTAGGGCATTTGTTATATAGTCGTATGTGGACCAAAGTGTTATTTGATTTGGGACATATTGGATTTGATGAGCCCTTTAAAAAATTATTAAACCAAGGCATGATTCAGGGTAGTTCTCGTTTCGTGTATCGTAAAAGAGGTACCCATACATTTATCTCTGCGGGTTTAGTAGGAGCGCAAGAAGTGGATCAATTGCATGTGGATGTAAATATGGTAGATGGCGTAATATTAGATACTGACGCGTTTAAAAAGTGGAAGCCTGATTATGCACATGCTGAATTTGTTTTAGAAGATGGGAAATATATTTGTGGCGTGGAGGTGGAAAAAATGTCTAAGTCAAAATTCAACACGGTGAATCCGGATGATTTGGTAAATAGATATGGCGCTGACACTTTTAGAATGTATGAAATGTTCCTAGGGCCAGTAGAGCAAAGCAAGCCTTGGGATACAAAAGGCATTGAAGGGGTGCACCGATTCTTGAAAAAATGTTGGCGTTTATGCTTTGATGAAATCAAAGGAAAAATTTGGGTAGATGAAGCGCCTACCAATGAGGAATTGAAAATATTACATAAGGCAATTAAGAAAATTGAAGAGGACACGGAGAGGTATAGTTTCAATACGGCGGTAAGTACCTTTATGATTTGTATTAACGAGTTACATGATGCCGGCTGTTACAAGAAAAGCATTATTTCTCAGGTATTGATTTTGCTAACTCCTTATGCGCCCCATTTTGCTGAGGAGCTTTGGCAGGCATTGGGTAATGAGGGACTAGTGGTGGATGCCGAGTACCCTGTCTTTGAAGGCAAATATGTGATGGAAACGAGTAAGGAATATCCTGTAAGTATTAATGGGAAGGTAAGGACCAATATTGCCATTGCATTAGACGCAACAGAAGCAGAGGTGAATCAGATAGTATTAGGTAATCCCCTTGTGCAAAAGTGGATTGAGGATAAACCGATAAAAAAACTCATATTCGTAAAAGGAAAAATGATCAATATCGTTATTTAAATATTTTGAAAAATAATCAAATGAAAAAAACACTTGCCCTCTTCGTTGGTTTATGCATTACATTTTTAGTGAGTAATGCGCAGATGTATCAAAACAATCTGCCTCGATTTGTTCGATGGATAGATAACAATCAAATGGTTGTTAATACTAAATTGAATAGCGAAAAAATTTCAAAAGACTATTCATACAATATCGCTACTAAGCAATATGGAACTGCGCCTGCATTAACAGTTGCTGACAAGTCGGTGGATGTTAAAAATGCAAATGTATTTTTAAAAGTGAACGGGGTAGAAACACAGTTAACTTTTGATGCAGATGAGGAAAAAAATCCAACACTTTCTCCTGATGGAAATTTTGTAGCCTATACAAAAAACAATAATTTATATACAATAAGTTTAGCGGATAAAAAGGAAATTGCAATTACCAATGAATCTACAAAAGGAATCTTAAATGGCTATGCAAGCTGGGTTTATTTTGAAGAAATTTTTGGCCGTGCTACAAAGTATCGTGCATTTTGGTGGAGTCCTGATAGTAAATTTATTTCATTCATGCGCTTTGATGAGCGTAATGTTCCTATGTTCCCTATATACAATAGTGAAGGCCAGCATGGCTTTATCGAAGAAACAAGATACCCTAAAGTGGGTGACCCGAACCCAACTGTAAAGATTGGATGGACGACTCCAACTGGTGGAACAATTACTTGGGCTGATTTTAATGATCAAGAAGATCAGTATTTTGGCTGGCCTATTTGGAATCCTAATAACAATACAATGTGGCTTTCATGGATGGATCGTGGTCAAAATAATTTGAAAGTATATGAATTAGACCCGAACACAGGTGCTAAAAAGGTGGTGTATAATGAATACCAAAAAACCTGGATTGATTTAGAAGATAGAAACGGCGGCAGGATTAATTTTGTTCCTAATAACAAAGGATACATTGCACAGTCTGATGCAAGTGGATGGAACCATTTATATATGTATGATATGGAGGGTAAGTTGCAATATCCTATTACCACTGGAAAATTTACTGTTTTGGGAATTAGACAAATCGACGAAAAAACTAAGACTATTTATTTTACAGCAAGAGGTATAGAGAGCACAGCGAGAATAGATTTATATGCTATTGGTTTTGACGGAAAAAATCAAAGAAGATTAACAGTAGGTGAATTTAACAATGCGCAAATTTATATAGCGCCTGATGCAAAACATTTTGTGTCGGTATACAGTAATGTAAATACGCCAACATCCATTGCCGTTATTGATGTAAAGACAAAAGGGCTTGATGTGTTAGGGACGGCAGTTGATTCTAGTTTTAAAGCCGCATCTTATGCAAAAACTGAACTCATTCACATTAAAAGTGCCGATGGTTTGTATGAACTACCCGCTTTAGTAACTTGGCCTAAGAACATGGATCCAAATAAAAAATATCCTATGTTAGTGAGTATTTATGGTGGACCTAATGCAGGAACTGTGATGGATGCATGGAGTAATCCGGCTGGAAAAGAAAATTTAGCAAAAGAAGGTTTAATCCAAGTTGCGTTTGATCATAGAGCAAGCGGACATTTTGGAAAAGAAGGAGTTAATTACATGTATCGCAATTTAGGATATTGGGAAATGCAAGATTATATGACCATGGCTAAATGGTTTATTGCGAACGGCAGCGCAGATCCTAAAAAAATTGCAATTACTGGATTTAGTTATGGTGGTTACATGAGTTGTTATGCATTAACCTATGGTGCATCTGTGTTTACACATGCAATGGCAGGGGGTAGTGTGACTTCATGGGATTTATATGATTCTCATTACACTGAGCGTTTTATGGATACTCAAAAGGAAAATCCAGAAGGATATAAGTCTAGTAATGTAATGACGTATATAAAGGATTTTAAAGGCGTTTTGCAATTAGTACATGGCACATCTGATGACAATGTGCATATGCAAAATTCAATTCAGTTATTGAGTGCTTTGGAAGATAATAACAAGGATGTGGAATTCACATTATACCCTGGTGGTCGTCACGGATGGGGTGGTGCGAAAGGAAAGCATTTCACTGAATTAAAAAATAAATTCATCTATCAACATTTACTAGAGAAGCCATATGTGGCTGCTAAATAATATTGGTAATAAAATAATTGAATGTCCAACCCGAATCTAGATAGTGCTGTGAATAATGCAAATCCTCCTGATAGAGAATTTGAAAATAGTATTCGTCCAACTGAAATGGATGCTTTTACTGGGCAACCGCAGCTTATCGAAAACATCAACATTTTTATAAAGGCTGCAAAAATGCGTGGTGAGGCGTTGGACCATATATTATTTCATGGACCTCCAGGGTTGGGTAAAACTACTTTAAGTAGAATCGTCGCTAACGAGATGGGGGTTCAAATTAAGGAAACCTCAGGTCCTGTGATTGAAAAGCCAGGCGATTTAGCAGGCTTATTGACAAGCTTAGAGCCGAATGATGTTTTATTTATTGATGAGATTCACCGTTTGAGTACAGTGGTAGAAGAGTACTTGTACTCTGCAATGGAAGACTATAAGATCGATATCATGATTGATAGTGGCCCTAATGCAAGAAGTATACAAATTAATTTAAACCCTTTTACACTTGTAGGTGCAACCACTCGAAGTGGATTATTAACAGCGCCACTGCTTTCAAGATTTGGGATTAAAGCTAGACTAGAATATTACCCAGCAAGTGTGATTGAAAAAATTATTACCCGCAGTGCTGGGATATTGGATGTGAAAATTAACGCAGAGGCGGCGGGTGAAATTTCGAGACGAAGCAGAGGCACACCTCGTATTGCCAATGGTTTGCTTCGAAGAGTTCGTGATTTTGCACAAGTTTTAAATGATGGCACGGTAGACATAGGGATTACCAAACACGCCTTAAAGGCATTGAATGTGGATGAGCATGGACTAGACGAAATGGATAATAGAATCCTACTTGCCATTATTGAAAAATTTAAAGGAGGCCCTGTAGGTATTAGTACTATTGCAACTGCTGTCGGAGAGGAGTCGGGTACCATTGAGGAAGTGTATGAGCCATTCCTAATTCAAGAAGGCTTTTTGCAAAGAACCCCTCGTGGTAGGGAGGTTACGCATAAGGCTTATGCCCATTTGGGTAAAAATAGAGATCGGGGTAGTTTAGACAATCCTGAATTGTTTAGATAATACGAAACAAAATATAATAAAAAAGGTCCCGACAATATATATTGTAACGGGACCTTTTTTTATGTAGGAATATTTTTAGATACTAGTGAACCACCAATCTGAAACCATTTCCATGAATGTTTACAATCTCTAATCCAGTATCTTCCTTTAAGTATTTTCTTAACTTGGCAATATAAACATCCATACTTCTTCCATTAAAGTAGGTGTCACTGCCCCATATTTTTTTAAGCGCTTTTTCTCTCGTTAATAAATCGTTTTTATGTTCCGCTAACATTTTCAACAATTCGTTTTCCTTTGGAGAAAGTACTTGCGTATTATCCGCTATTTTAAGTTCTCTCAATTTTGGATTAAAATGATATTGACCTAAATCGTATTCTAGGTTATCACTTATTTTATTATCCTCTTCATTGCGCTTAATAATTGCTTTAATCTTTAACATTAAAACCTCGCTATCAAAGGGTTTAGTAATATAATCATCGGCACCCAGTTTGTAGCCATGTATGATATCCTCTTTTAATGTTTTAGCACTTAGAAAAAATAAAGGCACATCAGGATCGATATCTCTTATCTCTTCAGCTAATGTAAATCCATCTACATGCGGCATCATTACATCTAGTAAGCAAAGATCAAATTTTTCACGTTGAAAAGCAGCAAGGCCTAAACGACCATCTCTTTCCAATGTAACATCGTATTCGTCTAACTCTAGAAAGTTTTTCAAAACTAATCCTAGGTTGCTATCATCCTCGCACAATAAAATTTTATACTTTTTCTTATCTTCCATATTATATGCTTTTTGTAAAGAAACGCTTTTAACTATTTGAAGCTTTAAAAGACATTCCAATTTTTTGTTAAAATATACCTACTCCTTCGTACTTGTACAAAGGTCGCAAATTCCACATGGAGTTGGGTTATTTTCTCCAAAGTATTTTGCTAAATAGATACTTCGACAGGAATACCCAATTCCCTTAATATAGGTGGTGAAATGACGAATTCTCTCTAAAAAGGCCTTTTTCATGAGCATGTAGTGGTCTATATCTAGTTTCATGAATGCGGCGGAACTTCTATTCCATAAAAATTCTACTACAGGTTGTTGTTCCTTTTGTTCAAAGGTGATTAGCCCACTAAGGGTTAGATATTGTAGGTTTTTTACTACGAATTGAACGTCTCTTTGTAGTAACTGTGCTAATAAATTTTCATTTATATAATGAGGGCTATCCAAAATCCCTCCATAGCTTCTAAGTAAGGTTTGTAAAACTACTCCAGGAATTGCGTTTGTGTTCTCAAAATCTTCAATGGTTCGTCGGTCAGCAACCACTTGAACCATCGATGGTTTAAAGGAGGCTGCTGAAAAATTCACATGACCTTCTTGTTGAATCCATCCCAAGGCATTTCGTGCAATCATCTTATCCCATTCAAATCGAGTACAAAAATTATCAAAGTCAAATAAAAATTGTTGTTTCTCCCCCATGCCAACAGGTAGCTGAACATAATCCGCTAAGTCCTGGAATACTTTTTTAATGATATCGATAGGGGGGTATTTTTTTTCTTGCACCAGGTTCCAATATTCCCAATCATTTTTTTGATACAATAATATGGCTTGCGCCGGAGCTCCATCTCTGCCTGCTCTTCCGGCTTCTTGATAATATTGCTCTAAACTATTAGGTAAATCGTAATGCACTACTAATCGTACACCTCCTTTGTTAATACCCATTCCAAAAGCATTGGTGCAAACTACGATTGGGGTAATGTCGCTCATCCAATTTTTTTGTACGGCTTGTCTATTTTGTATGGTAAGTCCTGCATGGTATTCGCCAACCTTATAGCCATAAGCCTTAAGTAGCGTTGCCAATTGTGTTACATTATTACGCGTATTACAATAGATGATAATAGATCCGGATGTTGCATTTAATATCCCTCTTAGCGTGTGTATTTTTACGGGCACTTGCTGCACTATATATTGCAGGTTGGGCCTTAAAAAAGAATCGGTGATTACCTCGGCATCGACGATCGTCAATTGGTCTAAAATATCTTTCTGTACCACAGGGATTGCGGATGCCGTCATTGCTAAAATAGGAACGGTTGGGAATAGCTGTTTTAAGATAGATACCTTTCGGTAGCTTGGTCTAAAATCATAGCCCCATTGCGAAATACAATGTGCTTCATCTATTGCAAAAAGGGTAACCGGTAATACTTTTAAAAAATCTTGAAACTTTTTTTGTGCTAATTTTTCGGGTGAACAATAAATAAATTGATACTTCCCTTGCAATGCTTCAGTTAATATATCGTTTTGCGCTTCTTCTGTAATCTGTCCGCCTAAGGCAACAGCGCTAATGTTTTTTTCTCTCAAATCCTTTACCTGATCTTGCATTAAAGCAATGAGCGGGCTTATAATAACACATATGCCTTGACTATATAAAGTGGGGATTTGAAAACATAACGATTTTCCTGCGCCAGTTGGCAAAAGCGTTAATACATCTTTACCAGCAATGACTGCATTGATTACAGATAACTGCTGAGGTCGGAATGAATCGTATCCCCAATATTGTTTTAATATGTCCTGAACAGATTTCAATGAATAATTATACTAGCTTTTTCTTAAACAATCGAAGTGAGTTAATCGCTAATACGATATCACTTAAGCCCATTATTAAAGCACCATAGGTTGGTCCCCAAGTACCTAAGAAGCCTAAAGCAGCAACTGGAATAGCAATGATATTATAAGAAAACGCCCAAGCCAAATTCTCTTTAATGGTTTCATACGTTCTTGTCCCTAAGCCTAGTGCCATTGGTAGATTTTTCAATCCCTGATTCATCAAAATAACTTGCGCACTTTGAATCGCAATATGAGATGCATTACTTAATGAAATACCAATGGTTGCTCTTGCAAGTGCAGGTGCATCATTGATACCGTCTCCCACCATTGCAGTTGGTTTTGCTTTTGTGAATGCATCTAGCTTTTCTAATTTGTCAGCAGGGCTTTGCTCATACAATATTTCTTGAATGCCCAAGGCTTTGCCCACTTGCTCACATTTTTCTTTTCGATCACCGCTCAGCAAGATGGTATGTACTCCTTTTTTATGTAAAATTTCAATGACTTGTTTTGCCTCTGGGCGGATTTGGTCTGCAACATCAATCCAACCTAATAGCTCATTGTTCTTTTGTATATAAACATTATGGCCGTCTTCCACATTTTGGTTTGCTAAACTTTTAAAAGAGCCAGCAAAATATTGATTGCCTTCCTTGTCTGTCGCTTTTATTCCTAAACCTTTTATTTCCTCAATTGTTGCCCATTTAATTTCCTCCTTAGATTTCCATTCGCCAGTGATACATTTTGCAATAGGGTGGTTGGAATATTTTTCTAATGAATAGGCAATTATAATAAAGGATTCAAGACTCGTTCCGTCTATCACCTTTGTGTCAGCTATTTCAAATAAGCCGGTGGTGAGTGTGCCAGTTTTATCAAATACAACTTGTTTAATATCCTTAAAGGTTTCTAAGCTTTTTGCATTTTTAAATAATACACCGTTTCTTGCTCCTCTACCAAGTCCAACTGCAATGGCTGCAGGAGTGGCGAGTCCCATTGCACAAGGACAAGAGATAACCAATACAGCAATCGCTCTTAGTAAACTAGCACCAAATCCGATATCCGCAATGACCCAATTTCCTATTAAAGTAAGTAATGCAATACCTAAAACCAAGGGCACAAAAATGGCACTTATTTTATCTGCTAAAATTTGTACGGGTGGTTTTTCCCCTTGCGCGGCTTTAACCATTTTTAAAATATTGGATAATACGGTGTCATCACCAACGGCTGTGACGTACGCTTTTAAAGTACCATTTTCAACCGTACTTCCTCCTAATAATAAATCATTCATTTTTTTATGAATGGGAATACTTTCACCTGTTACAATAGATTCATTTACGTTCGCCTCTCCCCATAAAATTTTACTATCCATTGGGATTGTTTCTCCTGAATTGATCAGAATTAAATCACCCACTTTTAAGGTTTCGCTTTCGACATTAAAAATAATTTCCTTGTGCTGGTCGTCAAATACAATCATATTTGCCATCACTTTTTGTGCCTTTACCAAATCCTTAAGTGCACGCTGGGTAGAGGCCACAGAAGCATCTTCCAAGTAATTTCCAAAAAATACCAAAGTAAGAATAGTAGCAGTAGTTTCATAATACGCAAACGCTTGTCCTTGTCCTGATAATGTACCATATAAACTATAACCAAAGGAAGCGATGGCCCCAATGGCTACTAATACATTCATATTCGGGATGCCTTTTGTTACACTGTTCCATGCACTCTTTCCAAAATATCCCATTCCAACGATAAACACAGGTGTTGTAATAGCCAATTGAACAAAAGGATTCATAAGCACGTGGACATGCAATCCTGGTATCATGTGAATCATTAATGGGATGGTGAAAATCAAACAAAAAAATGCACGATCCCTATTGTTATCCAACCATTTTCTTTTAGGCGCTGTTCCATCTTCGCTCCTTATTTTATAGCCAAGCCCACTTATCCCTTTTATTAATTTTTCTTTGTTAATTGTTTCCGGTAATTCAAACTGAATCTCCCCTTCCATGAAGCTCACCTTAGGTTCAGCTATGCCTTCTTTTTGTAGATATTTATGTATTGATAGTGCACAATTGGTGCAACTCATACCGTCTACTTTCCATTGAACTGTTTCCATATTCGGCTTATTTATGGCCTAAAGGTACGAAGAGATTTCAGCATTGTATTTGATCCTTATATTTGCCTTATGGAAATGAACTACACAATTGCGGAGTTGGACCAATTAGCAACCATTTTATTACAACAATTTGGTCATAAGCGGATCTGGGCTTTTCATGCACCTATGGGAGCGGGGAAGACTACTTTAATTGCACGCATTTGTAAACAACTAGGGGTGAACTCGGCTGTAACGAGCCCTACATTCGCCTTAATGAACGAATATGAGGGGAATGGTAAGATGATTTATCATATGGATTGGTATCGATTAGAAGACGAAGCGGAGGCTAGGAGAGCTGGCATTGAAGCAGCCTTGGAAGATGCCGATTTTTCATTAGTAGAGTGGCCCGAAAAAGCACCTAATTTACTGATGGAGGATACGCAACATTTTGAAATTGAAATTTTAGATCGGGAACATAGAAGGATTTTTATACCTTCATAAAAAATAGGTCAAAATGAGCACTATTAAGCCACAAATAAAATCTTCATTTGCTTTTGAAACTCAAGAGGAAGTATTAGATATACCGCATGGTAGTAAGCCATTATTGATTGGTATTCCAAAAGAAATTGCATTTCAGGAAAATAGAATTGGGCTTACCCCTGATGCAGTGAGCGTATTAGTTGCAAATGGCCATGATGTAATGGTAGAAACTTTGGCTGGATCGGGGAGTAGGTATACCGATATTGATTACGCTGATGCAGGTGCGCGTATTGTATTTGAAAAAGAAGAAGTATATAGATGCCCAATATTGGTAAAAACGGCACCTCCTGTGGAAGCGGATTTGCCTTATTTGCAAATGCATCAAACAATCATTTCTCCTTTACATTTATCTGCTTTAAAAAAAGAATTAATCGAAAAATTAATGGCTAAAAAGATTACTGCTTTAGCCATCGAAAATATTAAAGATGAAAACCAAAACTATCCAATCCTAAGAAGTATGGGGGAGATTGCAGGTAGTGCGGTCATGTTGATTGCAGGACAATACTTGAGTAACTTTAATCAAGGTAAAGGCGTGTTGCTAGGCGGTGTGAGTGGAGTGCCTCCAACTAAAGTCGTAATTATTGGTGCCGATATTGTTGGAGAGTTTGCAACCCGAAATGCATTGGCTTTGGGTGCGAGTGTAAAAGTGTTTGACAACAATGTTTCTAGGTTACAAAGGTTACAAAATAATTTAGGACAACGAGTTTGGACGAGTGTTTTAGAACCTAAAATTTTAGCGAAACAATTAAAAACATGTGAGGTAGCAGTAGGTGCTTTACGCAATGAATTTGGTCGTGCTCCAATTGTAGTAACAGAGGAAATGGTTGCAGCTATGCGTCCAGGAAGTATTATTATAGATGTAGCGATTGACCGTGGCGGTTGTTTTGAAACAAGTGAATTAACCAATCACGAAAGTCCTATTATTATTAAACACGAAGTGCTTCACTATGGGGTGCCTAATATACCAAGTGGCTTTGCGCGTACTGCAAGCCAAGCAATTAGTAATGTTTTAATGCCTTTACTAATACAGATTGGTGATCAGGGTGGATTAGAGGAAATTATTTGGCAACAAGTGCATTTGAGAGAGGGAATCTATTTGTATAAAGGTTCTCTTACTGATTTTTATATCAGTGAAAAATTCAATCTCAAGTTTATGGACTTGAATTTGTTAATTGCTAGCCGTAGTTAAACGATGGCTACTTTATAGTCCATCAAGTTAATTTGTACTTTGCAAAAATTATATTCTTGAGGATCATTACTACCTACA
>Ga0075464_10000419_pt1 | contig 18327 bp, 19 predicted proteins | sample DEB19_08_DNA_5_FD_75068 | JGI IMG/M metagenome (GOLD analysis project Ga0075464, IMG submission 75068) | Aqueous microbial communities from the Delaware River and Bay under freshwater to marine salinity gradient to study organic matter... | ecosystem: Environmental > Aquatic > Marine > Coastal ...
CGCCTCCAATAAATTTATTGCAAAGCTGGCATCGCAACATTGCAAGCCCAATGGATTGCTCGAGATTGCAGATGATCGACTCATTGAATTTCTCCATCCACTTCCTGTCGGTGCGATGTGGGGTGTGGGACCTAAGACAGGGGAGGCGCTCCAACGCCTTGGTCTTCACACCATTGGAGATATCGCCAATACGCCACGTTCAACCTTGATTCGCGCACTCGGTGATGCAACGGGCGCATCTCTCTTTGAACTTGCATGGGGTCGGGATATGCGCGATGTCAGCAATGATGAACCCGATAAGAGCATTAGTAATGCAGAGACCTTTGCCTACGATCTCGATAACCCTGAGGAGATCTTGCGCGAATTCTTACGGATGACCGAGAAGGCGACGGCACGGCTACGCGATCGCGGCCTCTTCGCAAAGACAATAGGTATCAAGGTCAGATTCTCTGACTTCACCACCATCAACCGAAGTAAGACGCTGCCGCTTCCTATCGATAGCACCCAAGATATCTATGAGGTAGTTCGCACCCTCTATCTAGCGCTCAAGATCAATGGGGCAAGGCTGCGCCTCGTCGCAGTCTCCCTGGAAGGCCTTCATGAGGGAGCTCATGAGCAGATGCTCCTCGGCTCACGCGATAAGGGGTGGCGTGATGCCGATACGGCGATAGATAAGGCGCGGGCGCGCTTCGGCAGCTCGAGCGTGCGGCCAGGGCGGTTAATACGACCATCCATAAATGAGTCAGACCTTGAGCCCCATGAGAAGAATCAAGGTGACGGAAAGCGGTAACTGTTCTATTGTGGGGCTATGGCGCTATCAGATCGTGAACGACGCTTATTAGCGGAGATGGAGGCAGCTCTCGCCTCTGATGATCCACGCCTGCAATCGACCCTTTCCGGGGGAGATACAGCAACCCTGATTCGTAAGGCTCCGCGCTCGCTCTTTCTCGCAGGCGGCCTCATCCTTGCAGGAATTGCGATCCTCTTTACCGGTCTGATCTCTCAGGTAGCACCTGTGGGGGTAGTCGGCTTTATCGTCGCTCTCTCAGGCCTTCTCATGGCTCTGCGCTCGCTCAGTATCAAGGGCTCAACCCCTCGCGTGGCACGTCCAAAGCGCTCGCTCAATGATCGCCTCCAAGAGCGATGGGATAATCGCACCTTCGAATAGCCCTCACTAGCCTTCAACCAACCCGTTCTCTTCACCGAGGGCGGGTTTTTTACTGCCCTAGCAACCTCAAGAAATGGCCCGAATCTGGCGGGGAGGGCGGTGGAGGGAAAGGATAAATATTTGGAGCAGAGTGGTGTAAAAAGGAGGAAAGTGGTGTAAAGTGGGGAATTGAGCGGGAAATTCACGCTCATACCTTGGGGAAGGTGGTGAAAATCAATGTTCTTAGGCACTCATGAACCTCGTCTCGACGAGAAGGGACGTTTGATCCTTCCCGCCAAATTCCGAGAAGAGCTCTCACCAGGGCTAGTAATTACCAAGGGACAAGAGCGTTGCCTTTATGTCTTTCCCGCCACTGAATTTGCCCACATCACAGAGACCCTTCGCCAGGCGCCAGTTACAGCCAAGGCTGCCCGCGATTACCAACGTGTGATGTTCGCCGGCGCCCACGATGAGATTCCTGACCGCCAAGGTCGCATCACCATCCCACAAGGTCTTCGTACCTATGCCGGTCTTGAAAAAGAGTGCGTCGTCATCGGCGCAAATACCCGCGTTGAAATTTGGGATAGCAGCGCATGGGCTGAATACCTCGCAGATCGCGAAAAGAGTTTTGCTGATGTCTCTGAAGAAGTTTTTCCGGGACTTTTCTAGAACATCAGCAAAAAATATTTAAAACTCAATAACAACTAAAAAGAACTAAATAGTAAAAAAAAGTAAATAGGAATCACTCATCTGTGGCCACCGCCGACCTCATTGGCCGGCAGCGGCGCCTCTTCCCCGGCGTCGCTTTCGAAGCGACAGATCCGTCGGCCGGCGGTGACCAGAGATGAGTGATGTAAGGGCAAGTGAAGTAATTGGAAAAGAAGTAATTGCATAAGAAGTTCATCAGATGAGTAGATAGGAAATGGGGGAGTTAATGCAACATATATCTGTAATGCGCGATCGTTGCGTCGATCTTCTCTCTCCTTCCATTATCTCCTCCGCGAATCCTGTTGTCGTTGATGCAACTCTCGGATTAGGTGGCCATAGCGAAGCGCTACTACAGAAGTTCTCACACCTCACCGTTATTGGTATTGATCGCGATCTTGAGGCTATTGCTAAGGCAAATACCCGCCTTGCACCTTTCGGTGATCGCTTTAAATCAGCACATGCAATCTTCGACCAGTTCTCGGAAGTTCTTGAGAGCTTTGGCATTGCCGAAGTAAATGGCGTTCTCTTTGACCTCGGGGTCTCATCAATGCAACTCGATGAAGGTTCTCGTGGTTTCTCATATTCGCATGATGCACCGCTGGATATGCGCATGGATCAGAGCCGGGGGATTACCGCCTCTGAAATGATCAATACCTATCAGCCAGGTGAGTTAGTTCGAATCTTGCGTGTTTACGGTGAAGAGAAGTTTGCAACTCGGATCGTGGAGAACATCGTGAAAGAGCGTGCGATTGCACCGATGAATTCGACAATTCAACTTGCAACTCTAGTGAAGAACAGCATTCCAGCTGCGACTCGTCGCACAGGAGGAAATCCTTCAAAGCGCACTTTCCAAGCACTTCGTATTGCAGTCAATGATGAGCTGGGTGCCATAGAGCGCGCAATCCCACAGGCGCTTGAGCGAATCGTTATTGGTGGTCGCGTAGTTGTGATGTCTTTCCAATCTCTTGAAGATCGCATTATCAAAGAGCACTTTGCGCAGGCTTCAACATCGAAGAGCCCACGTGAGCTCCCTATCGAACTTCCACAGTATGCAGCGAAGTTCAAACTTGTCTTTAACTCGAGTGAGAAGCCAACTGAGGCAGAGATTGAAGAGAACTCACGCGCTGCCTCAACTCGTCTTCGTGCAATTGAGAGGGTGGCTGCTTAATGTCGACTGCTCTCGCCCGTAAATCAACTTCGTCAGCTTTCGCTTCTTCGCTAACATCAACGTTGACATCTGGCATTAAGCGTCAGGTAGTTGAGACAACAGCAAAGGTCATTCAAGGAGCATTTCCTCAGGTCTCTGTTGCACAGCAAGCAAGCCGTAAATACTTTGCAATCTTTGCCACTTCAATTAGCGTCGCAGGCTTTCTCGCCCTATTAGGGGTAAACACAATTTCGGCACAAGATGCCTTTACCCTCTCTAATCTTAAAGTGGAGGCGAAGATGGTTGCAGATCAACGCGATGCCATCACTCGTTCCATCGATGCGCACTCTGCCCCTGAGGCACTTGCACAAGCTGCAGCAGCTCTAGGAATGAAGCCATCTGAGACTCCAATCTTCCTTAATATTGAGAGCAATCCGGAGGTGGCTCGTGGGTGACCTACTCCTTGCAAAGTCTCGTATTCGAATTCTTGCTCTTGTTTTTACTGTTCTCCTTGCGCTGCTGAGCCTTCAGCTCTTTCGCGTGCAGATCTTTGAAGCGGCTAACTACAAGCTTCGCGCTATCGACGAGATGGAGACAACTCGCATTGTTCAGGCTCCGCGTGGTGAAATCACCGATATCAATGGCGTTGCATTTGCTCGCAGTGTTTCTGCAATCAGCATTGTGGTTGATCAAACCCAGATCAATAACCCTGCGCGCACCGCTGCATTTGTTGCTCCAATATTAGGTCTGCCAGCAGAAGAAGTTCAGGCGAGCATTACTGGAACTCGCAAATATTCAATGGTCCTAAAGAATGGTCGCCCCGCTCTCTGGTCAAAGCTAAGCACTGCGATGGAGAACTACAACGCCGCTCTCGATGGAAAAGATTTAAATAAGCGCATTATCGGATTCTTCCCAGAACGCTCTTATATTCGCGAGTATCCATCTGGCCAATTGATTTCATCTCTCGTTGGATTTGTGAGAGCAGATGGAGTCGGTGCAACTGGTCTCGAATCAAGCATGAACTCAATCATCTCTGGAACAGCTGGCCGTTACTCATATGCTCGCGCAAATGGCGCAGAGATTCCTGGCTCACAGAATGAAATTATTGCTCCAAAGGCGGGAACAACAGTTCGCTTGACTATCGATCGCGATGTTCAGTGGGTTGCAGCAAAGGCAATTGCAGAAGCAGTCAAGAACACCGGGGCAGTAAATGGAACTGTGATTGTGATGGATCCACGTACTGGCGCAATTATCGCTCATGCAACTGCGCCAACCTTTAATCCTAACTACACCAAAGATGTCCCTCTTGAATTAATGCGTAATCCATCTGTGCAAGATGTCTATGAGCCAGGATCTACTGGAAAAGTAATGACAATGGCGGCAGCCCTGGAAGAGAAGACCGTTACTCCAACGACCGTATTCTCAGTTCCATACGGACTCCATCGCAATGGAAAGACTTTCCATGATCACGAGAAGCATGGAACACAGCAGTTAACAACCACCGGAATTCTTGCAGTCTCTTCTAATACTGGCTCGATTAAGGTTGGCGAAACTCTTGGTAGCGAGAAGCTCTACGACTACCTCACAAAATTTGGAATTGGCAGCAAGACAGGATCTGGACTTCCTGGTGAATCCGCAGGCATCTTGCGCCCAGTTAAGACGTGGTCTGGAACAACTGCTCCAACAGTTGCATTCGGTCAGGGTTACTCAGTAACAGCCATGCAGGCTACGAGCGTCTTCGCAACGATTGCAAATGGCGGATTGCGAGTCTCTCCTACAGTGATTGCGGGAACGAGTGATTCATCAGGTCACTTCACTCCTGCAGGCAATCGTGACTAAGTTCGAGTAATCGGTGAAGATACTGCAGCAAAGCTTCGCACCATGATGGAGAGCGTTGTCTCTGCAAATGGAACAGCGCCAAGTGCAGCTATTCCGGGATATCGCGTGGCAGGTAAGACAGGAACTGCGCAGCGCGTAGATCCAATTACAGGCAAGTACAGCGGATACACCGCATCATTTATTGGTTTCGCTCCAGCTGATAGTCCACGATATGTCATCAACGTGACTTTGCAACGTCCACGCAATGGCCACTACGGAGGATCTCTCTGCGGACCAGTATTTAAGAAGGTAATGACATTTGTGCTCCAATCAGAACATGTTGCACCAACAGGTACCAAGGTTGAGCCAGTTGCACTGACAGAGGCTCAACTCAATACCTTTAAGGCAGCACAAGTGAGTGCGAAGAACTAATGGCGCGCCCCTTTAATGAGTTCTCATACTCGTTGAGCGATGCGGCGGAGCTACTTGGAGCTGAGAAAGTTAATTTCTCTGAGGTCACATTTACAGGATTAACTCAGACAGATTCTGATATTCAACCGGGAGATCTCTTTCTCGCATACCCTGGTGCAAAATCACATGGCGCACACTTCATAGCATCTGCTAAAGCACATGGCGCTGTTGCTGTTCTTACCGATGCAGAAGGTGCGGCAATCTCTCAAGAGTTACCGACAATTGTCGTTGAGAATGTGCGCGAAGCCGGCGCTGTTCTCGCAACAAGTTTCTATCACTCACCTATTCGCGATCTTGCAAGCATTGGAATAACCGGCACCAATGGAAAAACCACTGTCACAACGCTGCTTTATCAATTATTGAGCGCTGTTGGACGTGAGACAGGATTAATTGGCACGGTAGAGACCCGCATCGGCGCTGACTCAATCGCGAGTAAGAGAACGACCCCTGAAGCGGCAGATCTACAGGCACTTGCTGCAACGATGCGAGAGCGTCACCTGCGCCATCTGGTGATGGAGGTATCAAGCCACTCACTCAATCTCAAGCGAATGGTCGGCTCGCATTTTTCTATAGTTGGATTTACCAATCTCTCTCAAGATCACCTTGATTACCACAAGGATATGGAGAGTTACTTCGCTGCAAAGTCAAAGCTCTTCACACACGAATACGCTGATTTAGGCTTTGTTAATATCGACGATGCCTATGGCCAGAGACTCTTTGAATCACAGAGTATTCCGATGATCTCACTCTCGCGTTTGAATCCAAAGGCAACCTGGCATTTCACCTCAACGACATCAACTGCGACAGGCACTGAGTTCACTGCTCGCGGGAAAGATGGAGTTTTGATTGAATCCAAGACTCCTATGCGCGGTGGATTTAATCTCGATAACTTACTTCTTGTGATGGCTATCGCATATGAGTGCGGGGTAGATCCACTCGAGATGGCAACCCTTACTCCCTCACTTCATGGGGCACCTGGCAGATTAGAGTCAGTTTCACTGGGACAGAATTTCACCGCTCTCGTTGATTATGCACATTCACCTGATGCCGTGATCAATGTTCTTGGTGCAATACGAGAATTCACCGCCGGAAAGATTATTGGCGTATTGGGCTGCGGTGGTGATCGTGATTCAAGTAAACGATCTTTGATGGGTAAAGCGCTCCATGAAGGTTGCGATGTTGCAATCTTCACAAGTGATAATCCCCGTAGTGAAGATCCAACTCAGATTCTCAGAGAGATGGTCGGGGAGCTTTCAGTAGTGACTCCATCTGCAGTAATGGAAGATCGAGCTGCAGCAATTAAATATGCAGTCTCTATCGCAGCTGCGGGAGATACTGTCGTGATCCTTGGTAAAGGCCATGAGAGTGGTCAAGAGATTCAAGGGGTCGTGACCCCATTTGATGACCGCCTTCAGCTCGCTCAAGAGATTGAGTCGAAGAGATGATTGCGATGAAGGCGAGTGAGATAGCTCGGGTAATGGGGGGAGAACTCCATGGCGCCGATGTTGACGTCACCGCCAGAGCATTTCTCTCATCTGGTGAATGCACCACTGGTTCAATCTTCTTAGCAATTCAGGGCGAGAAGGTTGACGGACATGATTTTGTTTCCGATGCCTTCGCACATGGCGCAGTCCTGGCAATCACTTCGAAGGTAGTAAGCGAACGTTGCATCGTTGTTCCAGATGTCACCGTCGCCATTGGTGCGTTAGCGGGGCATGTTCGTCAGCAGTTGAAGAACCTCACCGTTATTGGAATTACCGGATCACAGGGAAAGACAACTACGAAAGAGCTTCTCGCTGCAGTCTTGAGCACTAAGGCTGAGACTGTCTCGCCTCAAGGAAATAACAATAATGAGCTCGGTGTTCCCATCACTCTCTTGCAGTGCACGGCAGAGACCAAGTACTGCGTTGTTGAGATGGGCGCGCGCCACCAAGGAGATATTGCAAAGCTTGCTGAGATCGCAAAGCCAAATATCGGCGTTGTTCTCAAAGTTGCAGCAGCACATTTAGGTGAATTTGGTTCTCTTGAAATCATTGCAAAGACGAAGTCTGAGATGATTTCGTCACTATCAAGCGATGCAATCGCAATTCTGGGTCAATACGATTCCATGACATCGGCGATGACCTCCCTCCATGATGGAACCACCTATACCTTCGGTGAGACAACATCTTCTGATATTCGCGCTACCGATATTGAACTCCGTGACGGCCGCGCACACTTTGATTTGGTTACACCAGAGGGAAGATCCACCGTTGGGCTGCGTCAATATGGTTTGCATCAGATTCCTAACGCACTTGCCGCAGCTGCAGTTGCACACGCCCTTGGACTCACCGCTGACCAGATTGCTGGCGCACTCTCAACGGCAGAGATGAGTGCGAAGTGGCGGATGGAAGTCCACACGCTCGAAGACTTAGTAATTATCAATGATGCTTATAACGCCAGTCCCGACTCGATGAAGGCGGCAATTGCGACTCTCGCCCACCTCTCGCAAGAGCGGGGAGGGGAGTCATGGGCTTTTCTTGGAAATATGCGCGAACTCGGCGAGTCATCAGCGCAAGCACATGCAGAGATTGGCACCCTTGCCTCTAATCTCGGAATTGATCACCTAGTAACGATTGGAGCTCCGGATTACGCAACAGCTCTTACTGAGGATTCTCAGATTGCCATGCATCCCTGTGCAGATATTGATGAAGCTCTGAACTTTATTCAATACCTCAATCGTGGAGATGTAGTCCTCTGTAAGGCATCGCGATCGGATGGACTTGAAGTAGTTGCTGAGAAAATTGAGAGCGCCTGGTTAGCTAAGTTAAAAGAAGAAGGAGTTGAGGAATGAGAGAGATTTTGATTGCAGGAGGCTTAGCCCTCTTCTTCTCACTCTTCGGAACACCGCTTCTCATTAAGGCGCTGGTACGTAAGGGCTACGGTCAGGTTATTCGCGATGATGGACCTTCTTCGCATCACACAAAGCGTGGGACGCCAACTATGGGCGGCATCATCATTATCTTCTCAGTTATTGCCTCATATCTCATCGCGCACTTGATTTCAGGTAACACAATCAGTACTTCAGCAATTCTCATCCTCGGTCTTGTCTCTGCCATTGGTCTCCTCGGATTCATCGATGATTATGTGAAGATTTCACGACAGAACTCCGGCGGCATTAGCGGTAAGCAGAAGATTGCTGGCCAAGTTATCGCTGCATCAATCTTTGGTTACCTTGGACTTCAATTTGCAGATAAAGACGGTTACACCCCGCTCAGCCTTCAGCTCTCCACAGTGCGAGATACTTCAATCACCCTTGGCGTTGTTGCAGTTGTGATCTGGATTGCCTTTATGGTGACTGCAACAAGTAATGGCGTGAACCTCACTGATGGTTTAGATGGTTTAGCAACAGGTGCTGCGGTAATGACCTTCATCGCATTTGTGCTCATCGGTGTCTGGGAGTTTGGACAGAGCTGCGCAGTGGTTGCGACAAGTAATTGCTATCAGGTGCGCGATCCACTAGATCTCGCCGTGCTCTCTGCTGCATTTGCTGGCTCATGTACTGGTTTTCTCTGGTGGAACGCATCTCCTGCAAAGATCTTTATGGGCGACACCGGTTCCCTTGCCTTAGGCGCGGCCCTTGCTGGAATTGCAGCATCGCTTCGCATTCAATTACTGCTTATCCCACTCGGTGGACTCTTTGTGATTATTACTCTCTCAGTCGTGCTCCAGGTGTTGTATTTCAAGATCACTGGCGGAAAGCGACTCTTTAAGATGGCACCGCTGCAGCATCACTTTGAGCTTCTTGGATGGGGTCAAGTGACTGTGGTACTTCGTTTCTGGATTATCGCCGGTCTCTGCGTAGCAATGGGTCTTGGCCTCTTCTATGCAGATTGGGTTGTTGGGTAACGAGAAAAACGATGGCAACGGGTAACTATTACAGCGCACTCTCTGAGAAGAGAATCTTGGTCGCCGGCGCTGGCGTCACCGGCTTAGCCGTTGCTCAAGCGCTCGTTGCAAAGGGCGCTGAAGTGATATTTGCCGATGAGAAAGTTCTCGAGGTCGAGGGATTTACGGTTCTGCACCCAACAAGCGTTTCAATGAAAAAATTTGATGCCTTGATGGTCTCACCTGGCTGGCGTGAAGATCACCCATTGGTATCTGCTGCTCGAAAGAGCGGAGTTGAAATACTCAATGAGATTGATTTCGCATGGTCACTTAAGATTGAGAAGGCTCCAACTCAGAAATGGCTGGCACTTACCGGCACCAATGGCAAGACAACAACGGTGGAGATGGTCGCTCACATTCTCGCCAGCGCTGGCTTAAAGGTGCGCGCTTGTGGCAACGTCGGTACGACAGTAATCGAGACAATCACAGGCGATGAAGAGTTTGACTACCTCATCCTTGAACTCTCTTCATTCCAGCTTCATTGGCTCAGCGATGCACAATTTTCCGCCGCAGCAATTCTCAATATCGCCGACGATCACATCGATTGGCATGGCTCATTCGATGAATATGCCAAGGCAAAAGTTTCCATCCTCGATAAGTCAACGACTGCAATCCTCAACGGTGATGATGGTGAAGTCGTTGGTCGCACATCTCATTGGTTGGGGCGAAAGATCTTTTACTCACTCGACACACCAGGTCCAGGCGAACTAGGGGTGGTGGAAGAACTTCTCGTCGATCGCGCGTTTGTGGCAGATGTGCAAGAGGCAGCTTTGATTGCAGAGCTGAACGAAATTATTCCAACCGTTCCACACCATGTCTCAAATTCTTTAGCGGCAGCTGCTCTTGCCTCCACTGTAGGTGTTTCACGTGAGGTAATCCGCGAAGCTCTTAAGAGCTTTAAGCCTGGCCGTCATCGCATAGAAGAAGTTGCGGTAGTTAATGGTGTGAAGTGGATCAATGATTCGAAGGCGACCAACCCTCATGCAGCCGCTGCCTCGATTCTCTCTAACTTCTCTGTGATTTGGATTGCTGGCGGGCTCGCAAAAGGTGCCCAGATGCAACCACTCGTTGATCGCACCTGGAGTCGCCTGAAGGCGGTAATTCTCATCGGTGAAGATCGCGAACTGATTGCGGAAGCGCTACGAAAGAGCGCACCAGATCTGCCACTTCATTTTATTGATACCCCATCTGATTACCAGAAGGGCTCTGAAGGAAACCTCTTTATGGAGGCGATTGTGCGATGTGCAGATGAAATCTCTGCCGAAGGCGATGTCGTTCTCCTTGCACCTGCCTGTGCTTCGATGGATCAATTTAACTCTTATGGCGATCGTGGAGATCGATTTGCTCGAGCAGTAAAGGAAGTTATTAAGAATGACCACTAAAGCAGCGAAGAGCACACGCTTTCTCAATAAGCCTGTCAATCATTTCTATATGATGATTATCAGTACCTCGGTACTCGTTGTGCTTGGACTGATCATGGTCTTCTCGGCATCTTCTATCCATGCCATTGATACCAAGGGTTATGCCTTTGCTGTAGCGCTGCGTCAATTCATCTTTCTTCTCGTTGGAGTTCCCTTTGCAATTGCTCTTGCAACGCGCCCTGCAGAGTTCTGGAATCGATTCGCAAAATTTGGTCTTGCAATCTCACTTGCTCTAGTAACAGTCGTCATGATTCCTGGAGTGGGTAAGGAAGTGAATGGAAATCGAAATTGGATTGACCTTAAGGTTGTTGATATTCAGCCGGGTGAATTCACCAAATTCCTTCTTATACTCTGGGCGGCATATTTACTCGCTCGCAAGGAATCGGCAGAGAAGATTAAGTTCAATGTCATTCTCTTGCTTGCTCCTGGTTTTGCCTTAGTCATCCTCGGAATCTTGAGAGGTCGCGACCTCGGAACAGCTGCGGTAGTTGCTGCGATTTTCTCAGCACTTCTCTTTGTATCTGGCGTGGATCTACGGAAGATGGGAAGCGTTGCAGCAGTTCTCTTCCTAGGACTTGCAATTGGAATCGTGACATCCGATTATCGCCGAGCACGGTTCTTAGTCTTCCTTGATCCCTTTGATCCTAATGATTACAAGAACTTTGGCTGGCAACCAGCACATAGCCTTTTGGGACTTGCCACAGGTGGAGTCTTTGGCGTGGGCCTTGGTGGCAGTCGCCAGAAGTGGGGCAATCTTCCAGAGGCTCACACAGACTTTATTTATTCAGTCATCGGTGAAGAGTTAGGTCTCGTTGGAACTCTTGGAGTCCTCTTACTTCTTGGCACTCTCGTCTACTCAATCTTCCGTATTGCACTTCGTGCACGTGATCCATTCTCACGCTATGTCTGCGCGGGAGTGGGCGCTTGGATTGGAATCCAAACAATTCTCAATATCGGAACAGCAATTAGCGTGCTTCCGGTCGTGGGAGTTACTTTGCCGCTCGTCTCCTATGGCGGTTCTGCCTTGCTGACGACCATTTGCGCCTTAGGCTTCGTCGCGGGCGTTGCCCTTAGAGATACCGAAGTAAAGAAGGAACTCGTTCAACGTTTCGCAAAGAAGTAAGGGGAGAGTAACTTTCATGAAGATTCTCTTCGCAGGTGGTGGAACTGCAGGCCATGTTGAGCCGGCTCTCGCCGTTGCTCGCGCATGGCAGAGCGCTCACCCTGAAGATGAGATCTCCTTCCTTGGTACAGCACATGGCCTAGAGAACACTCTGATTCCTAAGGCAGGATTTACGCTCCACCATATTCCTAAAGTGGCGATCGCTCGCAAGCTCTCACCTTCTCTACTCAAAGTTCCCTTTCAATTAATCTCATCCATCACTGCAACGCGTTCAATCCTCAAAGATATTGATTGCGCAGTTGGCTTTGGGGGATATGTTTCAGGCCCGCTCTATCTTGCAGCCTTCCTGACCCGCACTCCCTTTGTCGTTCATGAACAAAATGCTCATCCAGGATGGGCTAATCGCTTAGGTGCAAGGCTCACACACAAAGTCGCACTGAGTTTTCCCGTGAGCAATAAAGAGTTTTCTCACGCAGTGCTGGCAGGCTTGCCCTTACGCGCTGATGTTCTAAAAGCACTGGCAACTGCCTCCAACGACTGGAGTAAGGCTCGTGCTGAGGCAAAGTCAGCTATTGCATCCCGTTATGGATTGAATCCAGAGAACCCGCTCATCTTCATCTTTGGTGGTTCGCAGGGATCTCAAGCAATTAACCAGGTCATTGCACAATCACTGCAAGGGTTGTCAGAGAAGGGTCTCTCGATTCTTCACGGTGTGGGAAAGAACAATACGGTTCCTGATGCCAGCGATTCATATCGAGCACTTTCCTATATCGAGGATATGGCGCAGGGTTATTTAGCCGCTGATGTGCTGATCTCTCGAAGTGGTGCTGTGACGTGTGCTGAGGCGCAAGCTCTCGCTCGTTACTCACTCTTTATTCCGCTCCCCATTGGCAATGGCGAGCAGGCGCTCAATGCAGCCGACTTAGTAAAGGCTGGTCGGGCAGAAGTTATTGAGCAAAGTAAGTTCACAGCTCAATGGCTGATTGAGAATATTGATGCGCTACTTGAGAAAAGTTCGCATCGCCCTGCCGCCGGTGATGCAACAGGTGCCGGCGCTGCCGATAAGATTGTGAAGTTAATCGAGAGAGCGGCAGGTAAGTAATGGCGATTGCCAGCACCGCAACTTTTGCAGATGACTCACTCCTAGGAAAGCGAATCCATTTTATTGGAATCGGCGGATCTGGCATGAGTGGACTGGCGCGTATTGCATTGGCAGATGGCATCGCCGTCTCTGGTTCAGATTCTAAAGATTCCACCGTTCTCACAGCTCTTGCCGCACTCGGGGCAACGATCTATAGGAGCCATGAATCTTCCAATGTGGATGGCGCAGATGTAGTGATTTACTCGACTGCCATCTCTGCTAGCAATCCAGAGATTGCGAGAGCACTAGAACGTTCTATTCCAATCATGACACGGGCAAACGCACTCGCTCTCTTGATGCATGGTCTGACAAGTATCGCTGTTGCCGGAACTCATGGAAAGACAACAACATCTTCGATGGCAACTGTTGCATTTCAGGCATGTGGAGCGGATCCATCATTTGCAATTGGTGGAACCTTGAGCGCCTCTGGCTCCAATGCCCACCGAGGTTCCGGCGAGTACTTCATTGCAGAGGCAGACGAATCAGATGGATCTTTCATCGCTTATCACCCGCATGCAGCGATCATCACAAATATTGAACATGACCATGTGGACTTCTTTGCCACCGCTGATGAAGTCACGCAGGTCTTTGAGAATTTCGCGAAGACAATCTCGAGCGATGGCTATCTGATCTACTGTAATGATGACGCAGGATCACGTGCGCGAGGGGAGAAGGTCACTCACTGCACCACATACTCCTATGGCACAGAGGCGAACTCGGATTTGAAGCTTGATCAGATTGAGCTCACCGCTGCGGGCTCTCGTGGACGTGCTATTTGGAAGGGAACGGTTGTGGGCGTTATTGAACTCACCGTTCCAGGCAAGCACAATCTTCTCAACGCTGCTGGCACCCTTGCATTGGCAATGGCCCTCGGCCTCAATGCAGCTGCGTTCTTAAGTGGTCTCACTTCATTTAGAGGCGCAGGTCGGCGTTTTGAGTTGAAGGCAACGGTCAATGGCATTCGCATTATCGATGACTATGGCCATCATCCAACTGAAATTTCAGTCACCCTGGAAGCTGCGCGACGGTATGCAGATGCTGGACGCGTTCTCGTTATTTTCCAACCTCACAGATATACCCGCACGCAGGCATTTCTCGATAAATTTGCAGAGTCTCTTGATCATGCAGATGATGTGACTCTTCTTGAGATTTACGCAGCGAGCGAGAAGCCGATTCCGGGGGTGAGCTCAGAGCTCATTGCCGAGAAGATGAAGAATGGAATCTTCCTCCCCAATTTCGTTGACGCTTCAGAGCGCATCATCGCCCTAGCCAAGCCTGGTGATGTGATCCTCACCCTTGGAGCCGGTGACGTTAACTCGCTTGCCCCTATCATCGCCGATGGCCTTTCTAAGCGTTTTGGATAATTCAATATGCCTGTGAGAGTGAGAGTTATTGGAGTTGTTCTTGCTCTCTTTGCGGCTCTGACATATCTCTTTGCCTGGTCGCCGGTCTTCTCCGTGAGATCAATAGCTGCAGTTGGTGCACCTGTTGACGTCAGTGAAGCTGCATTGATTTCAAAGAGTCAGATTCGTATTGGTGAGAAGTTATCTCGCATCGAACCTCGTTCGATTGAGAGATCACTCGAAGAACTCTCGTGGATTAAGCAGGCATCGATTGCTAGGGATTGGATAAAGGGAAAGGTGACAATCACCGTCACTCCTCGAATCGCAGTGGGAATGTATAAAGGTAAGGCGATTGATAGTTCAGGAACTCTCTTTGTGATTCCCGGAAAAGTTCCAGCTGGCCTTCCTCAGGTCACCGCCGCTTCCCCCAAGTTGGGGCTGGAGGCAATCGCACTCTTTACCGACCTTCCGAGCGAGATACAGCAATCCATCATCTCCGTCACCGCTTCCAATGCAAATTCAATCTCCTCATGGCAGGAGCAGGGCGGTCGAAAGCTGAAAGTGACATGGGGTTCAGCTCGAGATCTCGATCTTAAAGTCACTGTTCTAAAGGCACTTCTAGAGCTACCTGAAAATCAAACAATTAAACGAGTTGATTTATCAGCGCCCCATGCACCGATTGTGAAGTGATTTCGCGCAGTAAAACTCTCTACAGTAGGTAGAGGTATTTCTTCGTGTTGGTTTTTGATTACCCACGCTCAAAGACATACCTTGCCACCATCAAAGTGAATAGAAATGTGACTCTCAAGAGAGGGTTTACAGTTCTTAAGGAGGCACAGAGTGGCTGCACCACAAAACTATCTCGCCGTAATTAAAGTCGTCGGTATCGGCGGCGGCGGAGTAAATGCGATTAACCGAATGATTGAAGTGGGACTCAAGGGAGTTGAGTTCATTGCAATCAATACAGATGCACAACATCTCTTGATGAGTGATGCAGATGTAAAGCTTGATATCGGTCGCGCATCTACCAAGGGTCTCGGTGCAGGTGCCGCTCCTGAAAAGGGTCGTCAGGCAGCAATCGATCACACAGAAGAGATTGAAGAAATTCTTCGCGGCGCAGATATGGTCTTCGTAACTGCAGGTGAAGGTGGAGGAACTGGAACAGGTGGAGCTCCGATAGTTGCAAAGATTGCCCGCGATCTCGGTGCACTGACAATCGGAGTTGTTACTCGTCCATTCTCATTTGAAGGAAAGATTCGTTCACGTCAGGCAGAGGAAGGTATCGAGGCTCTTCGTGAGCATGTTGATACTTTGATCGTTATTCCTAATGATCGCCTCCTTGCAATCTCCGATCGCAACATCACAGCGATGGATGCATTTAAGAGCGCTGATCAAGTTCTCCTCTCAGGCGTTCAAGGAATTACTGAGATCATCACACAGCCTGGTTTGATTAACCTCGACTTTGCAGATGTGAAGACAGTGATGACGGATGCTGGTTCTGCTCTGATGGGTATCGGTTCAGCTCGTGGTGAAAATCGCGCTGCAAGAGCTGCAGAGCTTGCGATCTCTAGCCCACTTCTCGAAGCATCAATCGATGGCGCAATGGGAGTTCTCCTCTCTGTTGCCGGTGGCTCTGATCTCGGTCTCTTTGAAATCAATGAGGCATGCGAGCTTGTTCAGGCTGCGGCGCATCCAGATGCACGCATTATCTTTGGAACAACAATCGATGATGCTCTGGGTGATGAAGTCAGAATTACCGTTATTGCAGCTGGCTTTGCTGGTGGTGAGCCAACGAAGGTGGAGATGCCATCTATCAATGCATCAACCCTTTCTGGCATAGCAGATCCAATTCCATCGAATGACCCACTTGCTGTGGCACTGGATCTTGACTCATCAGCTCCTCGCAAGCGAATCACATTTGAAGAGCTTGTGACAGAAGATGAGATCGATGTCCCTGATTTTATGAAGTAATCAAATCTCTTCATGAAATACCGCTTTACCAAACGCACCGGAGGCGAGAGCCACGGTGCGTTTGCATCTCTCAACCTTGGCACTCATGTGGGAGATGATGTGGAAGCTGTTCTCAAGAATCGTGCGATTCTCACCTCTCTGGTGGGGCCGACACAATTCATGAACCAAGTCCATGGTGATCGCATTGCGCTGATCGAAGAGGTTACCGATGAGATCCCGACTGCAGATGCTCTCGTCACTGGCATTCCAGGTATTGCACTTGCAGTGATGGTTGCAGATTGCATTCCCTTACTTTTATCTTCACGGGAATCTGTTGCCGCAGTTCATGTGGGTCGTAAGGGGCTGGTTAATGATGTCACTCGCAAAACGATTTCGGTAATGCGCGATATGGGTGCCAGCGAGATTACGGCGATCCTCGGTCCTTCAATTTGTGGCAGCTGTTATGAGGTATCGGAAGATATTTTCCGTGAGGTCATGGCAACTCATCCAGCAGCAGAATGTCGAACCCCACAGGGAACATTCTCTCTTGATCTACCTAAGGCGCTGCTAGAGGTTTTGCAAGATGAAGGCATAGGAGTCATTAATGAGTTCCAATGCACGGTTGAGAGTCAGGTTCTCTTCTCATATCGTCGTGACGGTGTAACTGGTCGCCAGGCAGGAGTGATTTCATTATGAGAAGCCGGGAAGAGGAACTTGAAACAAATCTCCGTGAAGTGCAAGGTGAGATTGCCTCCTTCAATCCGACTCTGATTGTGGTGACAAAGACCTATCCAGTCAGCGATGTCGAGATTCTCCATGGATTAGGTGTTGGTAATTTCGGTGAGAATCGAAGTTCAGAAGGTATTGAGAAGTCGGCTGCGGTTGATGGCACCTGGCATTACCAGGGGGAGATTCAGAGTAAGAAGATCCGTGAAATTCTTAGCTGGGCCGATTGTATTCACTCACTTGATAGCCAGAGCCACCTGGAGAAAATTTCAAGAACTCTTCAAGAGAGCCAGAGCCGAGTGGATCTCTTCCTCCAGCTCTCACTTGATGGAGATCCCAATAGGGGAGGGATGCAAGAGGCAGAGCTCTTTTCTCTAGCTGAGAAGGTAAGCGTCATTACTGAGATAAATCTTCTTGGCATAATGTCGGTGCCGCCGGTCAATATTGAGCCAAAAAGTGCATTTAAGGAGATCGGCGCAATCCATCAAAGATTTATTGCACTCTTTCCGAAGGCGCCATCGCTATCCGCGGGCATGAGTGGTGATTACATGTTGGCCTTGGAGCACGGTGCGACACATATTCGCGTAGGGAGCAAAATCCTCGGTGCGCGCTCATACCGCTAGTAACCTAGGGGCATGTCAGCACTCAATAAGATGATGGGTTTTCTCGGTTTAGTAGATACCGACGAAGAGACCAATGTTCCAGAGACTCCCAACAATAAGGTTGAGCCTCGCCAGATCACTCCACGTGGAACAAATTCAGGATCAACAGGTGTCACCGTTGTCCGTACCCACCATGAAGTTATTGACGAGCCATTTATTGAAGATAGCTCTTCATACAACATCGTGACTCTTCAACCACGTTCATACTCAGAGGCACGCAAGGTCGGTGAGTTCTACCGTGAAGGAAATCCCGTCATCATTAACCTTGATGATATGGAAGAGTCAGAGCGCAAGCGCCTCGTCGACTTCGCATCAGGACTTGTCTTCGGTCTCCATGGTCGCATCGAGCGCATCAGCTTGAAGGTATTCCTTCTCTCACCAGCTAACGTCAATGTCAGCAATGAAGATCGCACAGCTGCTCAAGCAACCTTTTATAACCAGAGCTGATAGATAAAGATGTTTGTTCAGAACGCTCTGCTGCAACTTCTCTCATTCTTCAAGATTGCGCTCTTCTTGCGCATCATCATCGATTATGTGCGCATGTTCGCTCGTTCATGGCGCCCAAACGCACTTGTGCTGGGAATCTTTGAAATCATCTACACAATTACAGAGCCAGCGATGGCATTTGTCCGTCGCTTTATTCCACCGCTACGCCTCGGTGGCGTTGCGCTAGATCTCTCTTTCATCGTGCTCTTGATTGCAATCAATTTACTTCAAGCACTTATCGTCGCTGTTCTCTAAGC
>Ga0075464_10000422_pt1 | contig 18304 bp, 18 predicted proteins | sample DEB19_08_DNA_5_FD_75068 | JGI IMG/M metagenome (GOLD analysis project Ga0075464, IMG submission 75068) | Aqueous microbial communities from the Delaware River and Bay under freshwater to marine salinity gradient to study organic matter... | ecosystem: Environmental > Aquatic > Marine > Coastal ...
CTTTCGGTCTTTAATGCGCAATTGCACCCCAAAGATTTTATTGCTTTCTTCTTCAACCAGTGCACGGTATAGAGGGAATGTAACTTTAGCAAAGCGACGATAACCTTTTTCGCTCTTGTCACCCCCTTTACCGCTATGACGCAAATACAGATGGAACAACTGACCTTTACCACGAGTAATGGCTTCCATTACACTACCAATGTTTTCGATAGTCTTTTCATCCGCATCACCAAAGGTAGTTAAGGTATTTAACTGATCAGTGGTTAATTTGGTTTGAAGATTACCTAAAGCCGCATACTCGGTAAGTTTAGTGATCATGATGGATAGAGTTGCAGTGATGCGATACACCATGCGATCTTTGATCCAGCTAACCATTTCTGATTCACCGCGAATGACCGATTCACTAAATGGATGGAAGAAGATTACATTATCCCAATCAGGCAATGCAAGCATTGCTTCTGTAGGTAATGTTAAACGGCGATTTTCAATCACCGTTGGAATTTTTACATCTCCACCACGTTTCTTGGAATAGACCTGTCCATTTTCATCAACATAAAGCGATAGCGCTTTTAGTAAATTTTCATAATGAGACAGGATTGCTGAACTGAATTGAGACTCCGACATTACGCCTTACTCCTTATAGATTATAGATATTACCAATGAGTCCGTCAAACTCACCAGCTAGATTAATTAGGGTTTTGGAATCACCACTAACAGTTGGACTAAACAGGTGATCGCAATATGCGCCTGCAGAATAGTTATACGAATGAGGTAAACCATCGTAATGAATAGTCATACGCATTTCCCCTAATACATCACAATGCATAGTGAAAGTATAATTCTTTTCACCTCCATCTGACAGTACCGGATGAATACGAGTTTCATATTCCCGAAGAAATAAATTAACCAAACCACTAACATCTACATTGTCACCTAGATAACTTGAAGTTCCAGTAACATGGATTTGATAAGGTTCCAAGAAATTCCGAGTTAACATGTTTGTTGCATTAAAAGTAATAGATGACAATAAACAGTCAGTCATTAATGCGGGGATTGAGGTTAGTAGTTGCTGTGCTTTACCTGTAGTAAAATGAGCCGATCCCCATTCTTCCGCATTAAAAGCCGATGCAGCTTGCAAGTTGAAGTTATCATGTCCATTAAACTGATAACTTTCATTTAAGTCTTTATGTCGCACGACCTCACAGATGTTATCAGCTTCTGGGAATATTTTCTTAAAGTCAGCATAAACAATTGACCCTTGCTCAGTGTAGTCAGAGTTCTGGCGGAGAATAGCTAATACATTATCTTCCATCACACTCGTTTCAGAAGCTACGGTGTAATTTGCAGCGGAATGATAAATCTGTTTACGCTGTGGATTGTAAGAGCCATTTGCACTGCTAGTAAGCTCTGTAATGGCATTGCTAACACCTTTAAGGGTATTGGCAAAAACATTAGAACCTAAGTTATTGGCACGGTTAATCATAGAGACTCCACCGCCACCCAAACCAACCCGTGTACGAGTATCTAATACAGCACCATTAGAATTCTGCCCGAAATTGAAACTTTGATTAGCCTCCATTCGATTGAAGATGGAAGTTGGTGTAATGATGTCCTTTGGTAATGGTCGATGCATTCCACTTATATCAAAGCTAACTACACCATCGCGACGAGTCATGATCTGATGCGATGACATTAGAGTCATAACGGTAGAGCGACCACCGAAACTATCAATTCTCTCAACAGGTTTCATGCGAAGTACGTTGTTAAAATAAAGCCGCATGTTTGGATCAACATCTTGAGTTTGACCATTCGCATTGACCGTTGGGTTATCGAAATCAGTGTAGCCTGTCAGAATTTCATTAAAAACTACACCACGTTTAACTACTTCAAAAACAATCATGAAACGTAAACGTTCACCAGACCAACCGTTAGGTATTGCGATAGAGCCAGCATGATCAGCAGGACAGGTAACGATTTGACTACCTAATTGACGCAACTTACTTTCAGGCAAAGTTACTCCATCATTAAGTAAGTTCTTCAATAAATCCATTGACGCAACTGAGTTAGAAGAAGTTGTATCAATGTTGTGCGGTCGAGAAACTGCGCCTTTAACAGAGGGCGCTCGCATGAATACACCTTTAACTACACGTACTTGAGCATCGTCCTGTAACATTTGACGAAGCTGATCGTTATTAGTTTCACTACCACCAGAAAAATTACCATTCCCTTGTGCTAGATTATTAAGGTTAAAGCTATTGCCATTATTAGTTAAAGGAGCATTACCTCCGTTAATGATACTATCCAGTAAAGACATTATTTAATCTCCGTTGTTGTTTCCATTTCAGCCAAGCGTTTCTCGGCAATTTCTACTGCGAATTTAACTACCAAGTTAATGATCTCAATAGGGGTTTTCATTTTCATTGAACTATCAACATAAGCTGGTAATTCAACACCTTTAATTGGACGTACATCCCAAAAGCGATTTGGGATTAATAGAGCCAAATCTTTTAGATCGGTATAGACTCGATGGTTTCTAGGCTTACCGCGTCTATTATTATCTTCAATGTTATAAATTTCACTTAAACGATCAATGTAACGATCTTCAGCATCTGCTCGATTATTGATTGGTGCACCAATAACCAATTCCCCTTGACTTTGTAAAACCAAAGGCTTTTCTTCTGCTGAAATCAACAGTGATAATTCATGATGCCCCCAATGCCATAGACAGATACGAGCTACTTCAGCAGCTGAAATATGCACTGGCTTAGAGAGAGCTTCTAAGATTCGAACTGAAATCTTGTCAGCAACTACGATTTGTGAGATGACCGTATGCCATCTTGAGAGACAATCAATGCCGTAAGTTAAAGGATTCTCGGCAGCGCCTGAAATTAACTCTAAAGGAATGGTTGGGTCTATCTGTCGTGCCACTTTACCAATGTCGCTAAAATACTCCTCATGTCTAACGATATAGCCTATCGTAGTATTCTGACGAACACGATTATCATCAGCTACCGATTTATGGTCATCGCTACCCTCGGAAGAAGGGGACTTCAATACGACATCGCCAACTGTGGTAATCTTTGGTGTTTGACGTACTGAGTTTTCAATGAAAGACCAGATTGAGGCAATCAGATTAGGTACACCATGTAAGATGTGCGCTTCTCCTGTCATCAATCGGCGACAGATCACCTTTGAAACTACCCAGCTTGAAAAGTCTTCTTTCGACATGGCATTAAATACAATGTTTGAAATCTGTTCTTTTCTAGGCGCAACCGATGCTTCGATGTAGGCAGTTAAGCGATCTAATTGCGGAGCTGATGCTAACCAAGTATTAGCAATTAGATAAATTCGTGCATAATGTTCCTTGTAGTCCTTACCATACACGGTAGTAAGTTTAGCCATGAACTCAGAAGTAACTGGGAATAATGGACGTAGAAAGATAATGTAGAGCATGAGTTCGTAATACTCTCTAGCAATATACGTCTTTTCAGGATAAGGGTCGTTTGGATTATGTTCGGTTTCAAATCCCTCTCGAGGGATTGTAAGTAAACCGTTTGCTTCAATGAATTGCGTGATATCTTTTTGATTCACGTATTGATAGAGGGCTTCCGTCAATTGCCCCATTCTTTCCATGTGATGTTCGATGTTGGAATTGGTAGTCAATTCTTTGCGAAAAGACTTGTAGATTTCAAATATCGCTCGCTGTCTAGCTTCGGGCAATGAACCAAACCAAAGATTAATCTCTTTAAAAGGTTCACGTGAAATAGACCGATGCGGTGATTGAAAGGCATCTTTTAAATCAAAGATGTATTTCTCATTGCCATGACTTATAATGGCCTGACTATCTTTAAGGTCTATGTACATTTAACTCTCCTTCACTCCCCTAATAATGTATAACTGTATTATTGTTAATTTTCGAAAAATTAAAAGAGGGACGAATCCCTCTCTCAATTATTGACTTATTTAGAACGGTAAATCGTCATCAATATCGGAAGCACCGCCGCTACTATGAGAGCCTTGATTATCGCCACCATTCTGTTCTTTAGGTGTAGTAGTTGAGCGACCTAATGCCTTTTCATGCATCTCTTTAAAGGCTTGCGGCATTAAATCGCTTAAAGCACGATGCCAAGCTAAGGCATAGGTTTTGTTCAATGTAAAGTCAGTGTTGCTACCTTGCGCTGTTAAAGGGCAGCGAGTGTTTGCTGTACCAAAATAGAATGGAATTTTAACACGACCTTCAAGACGAGCATCAATTACCGCAATAGAAATTCGACCTTCACGGGTTGCAATATGAATGCGAGCCATTAGTGTATTTTCTTTTGCAGGCTTTTTATCGCGCCCAAAAGGACGTTCGTAGCAATCAATCGGTTCGAACTTAAAGTCTTCCCCTTTTAAAGATTCGATTTGCTCACCAATAGCATACCAAGTTTGTACTGGTATTTTAGCTTCAATGATTCCATTGTTACGATCGCCATCAATATTAGTACGAACAACCAACCGAACAAAAGAATTGGTATAACCTTTATATTCTTCGACCGTTGGTTTAACCGCCAATACCGCCGGCCATTTTGCACCAGATTGAACTGCACCTTCAAGTTGATAGCGGGAATCATCAAATAAAGTACGTTGATAAGCTTGCTGTTGATTGGACATTTTTGTCTCCTTTTCTCTACCTAAATTATATATGAATTCGGTTAAAAATAACCGTGATTTCCTAGCGATAACAGTCTTTTACAAGCTTTAATAGAATGGGTTCATTTTCCATTTCTATGGTCGTAACGATCCGATCACGAGTAGTTAAAGGGTTCCAGTGATACTTCTCCGATAACTCCCCTAACTTCTTACGAATCTGAATGGTTTGAGGTGAAAGCATGTTTTCCTTATCACCAAAAATCTGCACCATTGATTTATCAAACGGTATGCGAGGATACTTACTACCATCCCTTAACTTGGTATTCCATTCAGCTTTTTCTTTAATAGCACCCGTATGTGATTCAACTAAGGCTATAAACTTCTCACCTTTAGTTAAAAGTAAATCCACGGGGTAATGTGAGATTAATGCGGCTTTATTATCCAAGTTTAAGAAAGTGTCGGCAATAACCACTTTGTTAGAATTAAAACTTCCTTTCTTTATATCCTCCGCAAAATAAGCCATTACGTTTCTTTCAAGAGCTGCATAGACTTGTAATCTAGGTGCAGTAACATCTCTAAATAAAGCATGACTCCAAATACGAGTTAGATTCTCGTAGTTTTTAGTGAAATAACGAATTACTGGTCGACTTTCTTCCGGTAATTCCCCAACGAGATTATCAATAATAGCCATCTCGGATGTTAGAACCCTGTAGTAGTCTAGAGGCGACGATAAGTTTTGAATCTCATTACTTACCGCACCATCAATATTTCTAAGCAGTGTTCTTAAATTAATCCAAATCACCTTGTAAGTGGTAATTGGTTTAATGTTGCCTTTAGGTCGTCTTACATAAGGAGGAGCATCGCTAGGAGGCTCCAAGTTAAATAAAGATTCAAAGGCAATACTAGTTGCAATGGACAATGGAAATTGTCCAAGTAATCTTCCAGCTAAAGCTTTACTCATTTTCAGCTACCTACATTTCTCAAGGACTTTTAAAACAGACTTGCGCTCACTTTCATTTAGACTAGTTAAGCGATCCGCTAAAAGTTCTTCAATGTTATCGGGTCTAATGGAAACCCTAGCTCTTTTTATTTTTGCAGGAACTACCGTCTCCACTCTTTTACGTTTCTCTTTTAAGACTTCTCCCGTCCAGTGAAAAATAGGAAATTCTTTTCTAAACTCCCTTACAAGATTTAAGATAGGATTACCCTCGCTAGCCATTATTCGCAATCTACTACCAATTGGTAATTTGCAAGATAAGTTACGAATTCTATCGGCCTCATACTGAAGATCATCTGACTCAACCTTAAAAGTCTTGTAGATCATAGCAACAGTATTTTCTATGAACCAGACCTTAGATTTACTAGGATCATCCAGATTCAATTCAAAAGCAACGCACCCCTTAGGGCTTTCATATCCCTGTCCTAATCGTTCTATCGAACCATGAGCTACAATGCGCTTATAAATGGAATGCGTGTGTACATGCCCTGCAAAGATAAAGTGACGAGTAATATCAAGATAGAAATCGGAATCATGAAAATCCATTCCTATATCTCTAAGATGTTCTGGATACTGATGTTTAAATTGCCCATGTAAGATAGTCAAGTCAACTTTCTCAAGATTATGTTTAGCCAATTCAGCTCTAACCGCAATCTCAGTTAATTTACAAGTATCATGGGCTTCATCTGGAACAAAGAGAATATGAATACCCAGTTGCTCTACATAGACGATCTTGACTTCTTTTTCGTAGATTAAATTGGCAGGTTTGGTACGCTGTCTATTATTCTCTACAAAATACTCTGGCTGTTTCCAGTCATGTAGCGGAGTACCCTCAACTACAGCTAAGACTGTACCATGTTTAGCCGATAGCTCATTGGCTCGAGCCATCCATTGTCTAGCTTGACGCATTTCAATGGAAGGTTGAGATAGTAATCTTTCTGTGACATCTCCAGCAAAAATTATTAAGTCATTATTGGCAAAGACATTGTCATTAGTCATGAGTCTATCTAAAGCATCGACAATCTTTTCTGTAGGTGTTACATTATGACCAAGATGGAAATCACTACCTGATCTACCACGAATGATTCTTGAACTAGAACTCATCCTTTCTTACCTTTGCACCAATGCCATCTTCAACAGGATTTTGTAAATTGGTTTCTGTAGTCTCGGCAGGAGCTGTGAAAGGAGCAAAGCCGTGATACATAGCCATTTTGTTAATTTCATTAATCCATGTTTCGGCATTTGGATTACCCTTGATAAAATTAAGAACATTTTCTTGACGATACTTTTCCACTTCACCAGGCATGGAACCATGATCCGTCATAGCTTGCATTTCCATTAAGTGGTGGTAGAAATCCACATGGTCAATTTTGACAGCATCGCTGTTAAGCATAGGCGGTACGCTGTAAGCTACATTACCATTAGGTTCAACGATATCAACCCAAGTATAAGGATTCAAGGTCACTTCATTAATCCATCGTACAACAGGTATGCCTGCCGGATGATCCTTGGGATCAAGTCTGCAAATAAACATATTCAGCCATTTTTGGGTGAATTCCCCAATTGGCATTTTAAGCCGTATAGGGTTATCGACTACCTCTCTCTTTAGTTTACCTGCAAGTCCTCTCAGATCGTCTTGCAGTAGAGGATCGGCAATGTCCTCATATCTGGTCGGTATAATTGGTTCCCGTTTAAACATAATCAATTTCCTAAATACGTCGAATGTAACAGTAATATTTCAATTCGTCCGAGTATCTCGATTTGGCAATTTCAATATCGTAAATTCTCTGAATGATATCATTCATTAAATTTACCCCATAACCATCCGGTAAGTTACATTCAACTAACTCACCATTTTTATATTTAAAACTAAATCTTGTCTGATCCTGTCCGATAACAACCGATGCATCTTCGCCATGATCCCAGGTGTATTCTACTTCATATTTAGTGTCATTCGTCTGAATTTCTACAGTGTTAATCATCAAAGTTCACCTTTAAAAACAATGCGTCCATACATCGCATCGGACTCGCGGTATGCGTCCATTAATGTTGCAGCTAATTGATAAGAATCACCACCATCTTCAATAAAGATTGCCATCTCTAAATTAATAGCAGGAGTATCTTCTAATGATAGAGCAGTGGCAGAACTAATCTCTACACTGATTTTAACCTTTTCAAAGAAGCGATTAAAGACTCTGACCAAACTATCTTCAACACCATCTCTTAATCCATCTGGATTTTTAGCATGTTTCTTAATTAAATGCATTAAGGAAATAACTTCCCCACCCCAAAGATTTGAAACAGATTTATCAATGCTAAGAAAAGATTTGAATAAATAAAGCATCCCAGTATTAGGATCAGTAATAACCCCTAACTTGCTTAATGTCGGTATGGAAGCTTTCATTTTAACTAAACTCCTTAATTGCAAAAAAATAAGGGAGCCTAAGCTCCCTCTTTTTATAACTTGCCGTTGAATTTACTGGTCGGGTCACGATCATTCAGCGAAAGCTGATGATCAATTTCGTTCCAAGTAGACATGATGGCAAGTTGATCATTCATATCAATTTGCAGACTTTCTTCAGAACCTACCTCCGCAAACACTTCCATTCGATACTCGTCATCAACTTCACGACGTAGACCATTTACAGCGGCCTTGTAAAGAGGATAGCTTTCACCTAATACATCGCTATAGTAATCAATCAAACGATCGCCATAGCCCTCACATGCATTATTAGAGTATGTTTCACGCAATACTGGATGTGCCATAATCCAAGGTAGCATTGCATCAGGAGCATGTTGTAAATCAGAAAGATTCAATAGAGGCATGATTCGATTAGGCAATTCTAGTGATTTCACACCGTCACTTGCCGAACGCAAAACATTGATGGCATCATCGTAGGATAAGGTCTTATAAAAATCTTTTACCTCACCGAATCGAAATTTTGCCTCGTCGCTAATAGCACTATTAAAATTCGAACCCATTTGAGCTAGAAAATCAAAAGTTTCACGTGCAGGTACTCCGAAAGTCAACATATTGAAAGAAGCATCATTGCCAGGTACAACTCTCATTCTATTTAATCTCCAAAATATTTAACTTGGTAATACACCATCCATTTTCAACAATTCCTCTTCCTCCATGTAAATCCAATTATCAATTGTTGAAGTTAAAGGTTTTGGAATATCCAAGTTAGATGAAACTTCATTCGCTGCATTTAAATCCATCACGCCAGTAGATGGATGTAGACGACAAAGAATGTTGTAAATACGGTTATCAATAATTTTATAACCATTTAATTGGTCCAAACACATTGTACAGCCTAAGCTGATTTTATCGCTTCTTTATTAAGTTGAAGATTAAATCTCGGCTGGACCCTCGACAAAATCTTTAAGGCGATCTGCATTATCTAGCGAATAGTAGATCGCCGCCCAATTATCTATACGCTTTAACTCATCTTTTGCTAAAGCCGTAGTTACACTTTTCTTACTTAAATCGGCAAAACTATAGAAACTCACCGCGGATGTAAATATGATATATCGTTTCTCCGAATAGTTGTATGCAATAACTTCTTTTGAGCCATGTCCCTTACCACGAAGAATATCTAAAGCTGTCACATTTTGGAAATCTCCGTCCTCATAGGCAACTTGATATTTCTTCTGAAAGAAACGCGGATAGTCGTTTTTGGGAATGGATTGGTAAATATGGCTTGCTGACACTTTGAAGTATCGACCCGCTTCCGCAAGTGAGTCAAATTTTAACAAATCGCCGTTATCAATGTTTAGCATCTTAATAGCTTTTGGTTTGGGTTTGCCATCGTTTCCAATTTCAATTTTCTTCCAACGGCGCAACTCATCCTTCGGTTCAGCATTTGTATGGCGAATACGATAACCTGCAACATCTCTTTGATGTTTAATCGCCAACCATATACACTTCACACTAAGTCCAGTAACCCAAGCTGCTTCTTTTAAATTTGAAACTCGTACGCCTGCACCACCGCCATTAAAACCATAGATGACAATCTTTGGATAGCGGTTATCATCTCGCAGCAAAGAAGCATGAATGTTATTTTCAGCCGCAGTTACCCAATCTATATTGTCGGCATGATTGTATTCAATATTACCGTCTATGTGATTTGCATATATTCTAAGCGAACCCTCACGTTCCACGTAAGCTTCCGCGACTAACCGCTGAATTCCAAAGGTTGTCCAAAAACCTTGTCTAGTTTTAATGGATACGCCCAGATATCCGTCACCATTCCTATATTCATTGCGACGAACGCCGTCGCTATCATATACTTTACCATCGCGAGTTACGAAGAACCCTGGGGCATTTAAAATTTCTCTCTTCTCTATCATAGGCAATCCTCTTGAATATTAGAAGCTACCAGAGCGCTACCTCTAGCCGTTAACATTGTCCAGATGCTAACTGTCCGATGGATTTCCCACCGGTTGAGACTATATCTTCTCTCGTCGTGGAGAGTTTCCTTTTACGGGTGAGCAATAGCTTCTCTACCCTCTCGCATTTCTGCACTTAGTCGTTGAACATTCGTTCTAGCTTGTCATCGCGACAATCCTTAAACGCTTTGCTGCTGATTTTCCATTTTAAACGATCCTTAGGTATAACGCCCCATAGACCATCTCTATTACTTTTTTCTGCTTTCGCAACGTTCGCACTTATCGTTTCCAATTATGCTGTAGTGAATAGAGCTTTAGGTTCACCTACAGAAATCTCACCTGTAAGCTGTCCCAGCAATTTAAGAAATTTATAGACGGCAACCAATTCACCGTCGAAGTCGGCATTAAAAGCTGCAAGGATCAATACCGATAAACCGATTGTAAAATCGTTAATATCAGTTTTAATTCTAGGCAGCCAGAGTTGTTGTGCAGAACCTCGCTTTAAAGAGGGGTTTCGCTGGAGTACAACTGGTAAACCACGCCCACTCGGATGTTCGGCAATTAACTCTTTCATGATTACGTCAATCAAACCAACGTAGTTATTCACGGCATAGTTAACTAAACTTTCGGAATCCTTAGGCGACATGGCTTCACGAGTTGTCGAGCCACGCATTAACTTTGAGATGATGTGTTCTTTTAATAACTGAACACCCATTTTCCAAGGGAGTTCGCAATCGTCGTATTTATGACGCCCAGTTATGGATGTAATTACACCTCGGAAAGTGAAATGGCTTCGCTGACCAAAAACCTCTTGTCGGAAGTAACCATGTTTCTTACCAGCTACTTTGGAATAGAAGTTAGTCCAGAACTCAGCATATTCCAACATCGCTGTTGCAACCAATGATTCTTTACGTGCAATTGTTTTTTCCTTACCATTGCTCTTAGCATCAGCCGATACAATAGTTAGAATAGCATTTACACCAGTTTCAATAGTTTTATCTGCCCATTTATTATATTCATTATTTTCAATAACGAAAGCCATTCGATTAGGTACAATTAGAAAAGCTGGAAATAACAAATGTCGATGAACTTCAATGAATTCCCGAATGATAGGAATTTGCTTACGACGTTCACTACGAACAATGCGATAAACATCTTCCATGATCGAATCAAAGTTTTGAATGAAATTAACCAAGCCTCTTTGAATACCTGCACGATCAGCAGCTTCAAGCCACGCTGAACGTCCATCATTTTTCATTGTTGGATTAATCAGATATTGTAAAAGGTTATAAGGACCTTTAGTCATGAATTCTTGCAACATCACGTAAAAGCTAGGCTCAATTAATCCAGGGATTCCTTCTGGCGCACGAACCCAAAGATCATTTTCAATATCTCGCTCTAGTTCATATTCGCAAGATGTATTACATCGAGGACAGATGTCCTTATGATGTTTTCCGGTTCTTAAATATCGACACTGACAAGTCGGTGAAGATGTTAACGATTCCTCCTCATAAAGCGTCATGAGTTTCTCATTGAACGCCATTTTTCCGCTAATCGTGCTAACATCTACGTCATTTAGAAAGATTGGAATTCTCTCCTGACTATTAAAGACGCCGACAAAGTCGAATAGTCTTTGATGCATTTCTTTATTCTCCACGTTAGGGTTGATAAAAAAAATAGAGAACCCTAGGGTTCTCTATTTATGCTGTTTATTATTTCATGCCGAAGCCGAGATCAATACCACCGCCTAAGCTGCTAGATTGAATACCAGAAACATTGTGACCGCTGTTAAAGATATTCTGACCTTGCATACTGAAACTACCAGAGAACATTTCAGTAGTACGACGATTTGAGCTGCTTGTATTCATCGCACCTAGAGTACGAGTTTGAATATTCACGCCAGCCTGCTTACATGCACTTACCAAAGTCTGCATGAATACAGGGTTGAATAGGTAACGATCGCCTTTACCAGTTAAGTTCACTTCGCCTGCAATGCGCTCAATTACGTTCAATACAGTATTTGTACGAACGCTTAGATCACGACCATCGTCACCAGCTAATGCCGAATCAAACTCTTTAACAGTATTAATATCGGTAGTACCGATTTGAGTCAATACGGTTAAGTAATCTTGATAGTCACGTAAATCGTGACGAGAAGCACCATGAGCACCATGAGCATAACTACCCAATAACACAGGACGCTTTTCTAAACCAAGGATTTCTTGATTGAAGTTCAATGGGAAGTAACCATTGGTGTATTCATTCAACGCTTTAATCAAAGCGCGATAAGACGGGCTGTTGGCATCAACAGAACCGCGAAGCAATTGACGGAAGTAACCGTAAACTGATTTACGTGGCAAATCAATCGCGAAGTCAAATTTTGAACGGAATAAAGTATTGATGGTACGCATGTGTGTATATTCATCATACGCTGTAGAACCTGTATCAATAACTTTATGTTCAGGATCAACTTCCAATGCCAAGTAACCTACATCACGTAGACGAGCACCAGATGAATTACTGAAGCGACGTTGCAACAACGCTGCCCATTGGTTGTCTTGAGTTAAAGCAACTACTGACAACAAAGCATTCACGATTGAGTCAATGTCCCAAATACCGCGAAGCGATTGAATGTCTGTGATTACCGCTGTTGCTGTGAAACGTTGGAATTGCGCAGGGTTAGTACCAAACTGTTGACCGTATTGATAATTCATACGTTCTGCTTCAGTCATATCGAAATAAGCTACGTCGATATAACCAGAAGTAGATGTCATTGGAATAACACCAGTGTCAAATAGACCAGCATTTGGATCAGTGTTGCGATTTTCTTTAGCCGAAACAGTCATGGTAAAGTCATTACGTACTGGCTGATCTTGATAATCGAATTCAGGCATACCTGAAGTATCAATATTCAAAGACAAGAAACGCTGAGAAAGAATTTCTTTCAAAGAGTTCTTCTCACGTGCTTTTTCACCAAGACCATATTCAATGTAGTGAGCAAAAGACTCACCTGCCATTTGCACCATGCGTGAATAAATGGCTGTTTCATTTACATTTGCAGTGATTTGACGATTAACAATGTCGAAACCAACAGTAGTAATTTCTGCTGATGGATTCTTGACATTGATTTTAACGACTTCCGCCAAACGCCCTAAGAACTCACCAGTCACCCAGTCATCAGCTGTAACAACTAACTGTTGTTGCTGACCACCAACATCTACAACTTGAGTTTTACCGCGTTCAGGTAATGTTTCTTCAAAAAGGATAAATTGTGTTAAGTATAACTGCGCGTTCTTAGTCGCACTTTGCCAAGGATATGTCAAGGCAATACCTGACATGCGTAGACCATAAGTAGCGCCATCAATAGGTACAACTTCTAAATTCTTTTCGCCGACTTCAGCTAGCCAGTTGCGCATGATATCAACAGCGCGAATGATAGTAGGGTTATTAGAAATATTCCCAAAGAATGACGATCCGCCGAGAATACTGCCGCTACGAGCAGTAGGCTGAACGGCATCAGTTGACGTACTTGTAAAGTCCGCTTTTGGTTGGTTTTGTTTGGTATCGTTATTACCAGGGTTAAATCCGCTCATTTGTATCTCCATTGTGAACTACCCGATTGTAGCTTCACGTAATAATGTGTAAGCATAATTTTTTAGATTCGGTCATATTCCAAGCTGCCTAGAGCATAAGCCCTAAGCAAAAGGTTTTAGCAAACCTCTTCTATAACATATTATAGTAGAGTATTTTTTTACAGGTAGTGAAGCACTATGTTTGAACTATTTATGGAACGATTGAAATCCAATCAGGGTACAATCACGGTTGCAGCTCTGCCTTCTATTAAGCAAGAGTTTAAAAAATCAATTAATAGGGTAATGAATTATTACAGAGATAGTGATTTCTTTGTCGACAATGATCATCTATTAGTCAAACTATTAAAAACCTTACCAACCCCGCAAGGTGATGACGTCCGACGTTGGTATTATCAGGCCCAAGATTTATCCGAAGGTATTGCAGGGTTACATGGAATTATTAATGCTCAAAACTCTAGAGCTAATGTTTCACAGAAACTATTTCTAGGCGGAGTTGGAGAAATCTTAATTGAAATCTCTAGACCTATTACCATGAACTTGAAAACAGAGGATTGGTTAAATACCGATTCCATAATCTGTTTATATCATCCTTATACTGACATGCGAGTCCGTCCTTTAGATGGAGAGGAGTTTCAAAGACCTATAATGGGTGATCATGCAGTTATTGGAATTGATATCGCACTCCTCTATGTCCAGTATCATTTATGGCGTAGAGAAATTGCACCGAAGATTTATAAAGAGGGTAAACAACCATCTATCCATAAGTGGGTTTATCAATATCCTTTAGTAACTGCCTTGAAAAGCTATTTGGATATGTCAATGTTTAATAGGTTTATCTGTTTCTATAGTGGCATTGAACCTACTAAAGTAAAAGAAAGAGCTAAGATTCCAACTAACTATGTTGACTATACAGATAAAATTGACGAATGTCTGAAAGGTCAAATTGCTCTACTTAAAGCAAAGCAGTTAAGTTATAGCCAAATATTAGTTAACATTCCACTTCTATTAAAGAATAATGCATTTGAATTTTTCCATTTAGATTCGGCTTATGTAACTCATCAGATCAGATGGTGCTATTTAGCTGCAAGATTGGATGTTATCAAGTTTCTAATGGGTGCAGGAGATTTAAAGATCAATGGTTCAGATCGTTACTATGATGATAAGTGGCGTTACGGAATCCGCAATATCAGAGGCGAGTTTGTTAATACCTATCCATCGACACCTTTATTAAATCAAAAAGTAAAGGAATTAGCCTCACTATTAAAATAGCAAAAAAAAAAAGGAGTGAGCGATCCTCTTTCTTTTTTATCTTTTAGCGGCTATGGGTAGCCCATTGCGTAACAGTTATCCATTGTTTTCTCTGTACATTCCAATAGCGTATGGTTCGATCACTATATTGTGGAGCAGATACTCTAACTGGTTTTACTGTAACTCTAAGCATGTTGGTTTTACCTCCATGAGTGAAAAGCTTCAAAGTGGGAGGATGTTGTCGCATCCTCCCACAAATCCATAATTTCAATTGTTAATGAAATTATTGAGTAATATACTCATCTCAGTAATGTATAATTGAAATGAATTGGAATAATCGAAAAAAAAAAGAGGAGCTAATGCTCCTCTTTTTTTTTTCTTTAACTAACCTATTTTAACTTATTACCATTTTTAACCATGATGTCGTCAGCCGCCGGTAAGCTGAAACCAATTAAATTAGTTCCGTTAGTTATTGTGCAATGTCCAAAGTTACCGGAGCGTAGTTCCGCCATGATATCTCTAACAATGTATCTCATTTCATTGAACTGTTTTTTGGGATAGGTCTTTTCAAATGTAGCCAAAGGTTTAGGATCGTCTCCTGTAATGGTAACTTTTAAAATATAACCGCCTTTCCCAGAGCGGGTAAGATATAAATGAACCTTTCTAGCCGTCTCTGGTTTATCAATGGCAATCCAATCACTCTTCGTTTTCGTCATCGTCTACTTCCACATCGTTAAGTTGATAAAAGTCATCCGAGAACAGATAACTAAGTTTGTCGTTAACCATATTGATACCTAAACAGGAGAGGGCAATATAGAAAGGATTCATAATCATCTTAACGACCTCTCTAACCTGCGCTACTTCAAGGATTTCTTTAGGGATACCAATCTCTGAAACAATATCGACTGGTAAACGTACAGAAATCAAATCAGTCTTCCCGTTGCGTTCAAGCCATTCATTTAATCTAGCAGCTAAAGTCTTATCTTCAATCCCTGCCATCCATTCAGCCATACGACTCTTACCTTTAGTAGAGAGTTTCAAATTCACAGCCCGATAAGGAAGTTCAGGAGCAGGTCCGTACTTAGGAGCAAATACCTCTTCCCATAGCACATGCTGCTTAACGGCAGGAGCGTCACTTTTCTGAGTATAAGAATCCTCATCCTTAATCTGCATCATTTTCAGATATTGACTACCACCACTTCTAATATCAGTGAAAACTTCATATTCGATATCAGCTACCATTTTAACAGTATCTTTTAAAGATATTTTCTCACCGCGAGTAATGGCTTCAGATTTACTTCTAAAGAAATCATTTAAACGTTTATTTAAATCCTTGGAAGCTGCAGAGTTTCGTAAGTTAACTCCTTTAATCTCCTCTTTCATTTTTAAGAAAATATTACCTTCTTGTGCAGACTTCAGAGCGTAGTAATGTTTAGCCAATTCAGTTAACCAGAGTACAGGGAAACTATACTCATTTTTCATTGACAAGCCACCAATTTGCTCATTCTTTAAACCCAAGTTCAGTGATAGCATTGCAATGCCATGTGAAACAATTTGAGTAACGAAGTAAGTCATCGTGTAGTTGATAACATTTGCCTTATGTGAGAAAGGTGTTTCCGGAAAATACTTTAAAACCCATTCTTGGTTAGTGAATACGCAGGAGTCGGTATCTGATAGAGGAACTGCTTTTCTATAGATCGACGGAATGTCTGCAAAACTCATAGGTAATAAATTTGGTCTAAAGAAAGTCCTAAAGAAATCGGAGTATTTATTCTGTACATTCGCTAATTGCTCAGCAGTTGCACAAACACGATTGAAAACTTCAGGATGTTTACCTTCAAACATGTCACCCATCGTAATACCGGCAGCAGATTCAGCGCAGTTTAAAAGAGCTAAGATTTGTAAATCTTCATTATCCATTTCTTTTAAGACTCTAGCTGGATTTTCGCCTAAGTTCTTATCGGTAGAAACTATGAAATCTTCAAATAACTTCTTAATGAAATCAGGATTATATTTTTCAATGTGATGTAAATCCATTCCGTAAACAAAGAAAGCCAATTCTTCCTTATCTAGTTTCTTTAGATGATTTCCAATTTTATCAAAACCCTCTGGATTTAACCAATAGTGACATGCCGAACTTCTAATTACTTCAAGCGCATCAGCAGCTGTAGGATAAACTAAATTATACTTTTCAATAGTTTCCTTTACAGGATGTTTACGGGCATCGTTACTTAGCGCAATGATATTGGCTAGCGTAATCATTGGTGCGTAGTAATGGCGATTACCTGCAATGAATTTTTCATTAGTGGCATTAGCCGTAGAAGTAATGATACGACATACCGAGGTTAGCGTAGAGTGTCCAGATTTTAAGAAACCTACCGTGCCAGGACTAGAGTGTGTTCCTGATAGCGAGTTAATCTTAATCTTACAAGAGTTCTGCAAAGAATCATAGAAAGATTCATTTGCCTCATCACCCTTCATTGAGTAGATGAATTTAAGTTTCTTAAACCCTTTACGCAATTTAGCTTTATCTTGTATATAACCCCCATAGAGGGAGAGTTTAACTTCTGGACCTACATAGGTAGTAAAGGTAGGCGCTACTCTTAGATTTTTATGTTTGATAGTTTTAAAGTAATCAAACAGAGTAACAACTTTCTTATATCTATCACCATTTTCATCTTTAGCTAAGATAAAAGCTTTTCTTTCACTAGGTTTAACATCACCATTCTTGAATTTACTTTTAACATAAGCCAATGCTTCTTCGAAAGGAATATTCTTTTCTTTGGATAGATAGAAAGCATTTTGCTCAATGTAATGCGGGATAGGAAAATAGGTTCTTACATAATCCTTTTTTTCCTTTAGGAAAGAAGGTTCTAATCTCATAACTTTCTCTAGTTGAATTTATCTGTCTACATTATTAGCCTAGTCTGTCAAAAAAAAAAATAGAGGGCTTTAAGCCCTCTATTTGTCTTCCACTAGTTCAATGATCTTATAATCATTACCAACTAGTAAACGTCTCAGTCTATCTTCATCTTCGATTGATACATGGTCAATGATCAATCTAACCCGTCGATATTGAGTCACCACTGCGATACTTTCTATATTGACCCAATTAACAGCTAATGAAACAATTTTACCATTATTGAGTTTTAACTTAAAGTAGTTAAGCTTGGTGTAATCAGCAGTTGTCCCTACAGGTAAGTTTGGCAAAACCATCGCATGTAGAGTTTTGATATTGTTGTAACGTGAAGCATCCTCATAATCCAACAAGGATAGAATTTTAGCACGTTTATAAATAGTACCTAGTATTTCAGGAGCGTAGGTGCTAAGATCAACCGTGGCTCCTAAGAGTGCATTTAAATCCATAGTTTAATCTCTAATCTAGTAAGGCCCTAGCTTATTAATTCTGCGAAGCATCACGCTAGTGCTGTTTAAAAAGCCA
>Ga0075464_10000423_pt1 | contig 18286 bp, 22 predicted proteins | sample DEB19_08_DNA_5_FD_75068 | JGI IMG/M metagenome (GOLD analysis project Ga0075464, IMG submission 75068) | Aqueous microbial communities from the Delaware River and Bay under freshwater to marine salinity gradient to study organic matter... | ecosystem: Environmental > Aquatic > Marine > Coastal ...
GCCGGCGAGCACAAGGTTGATGGCAACCCCTACGAGGCGTTGTCGGATGCCACCTACAAGGAATGGCTCGCCAGTTGCGAGGCTGTCCGCAACCTGTTCGCTGAGACTGTAGCGAAGGGCCGCGGCGTCAGCGCCGAGTCGATGCTCGCCACCGAAGCCGCCTGTTACGACGCCACCAACGGCAAGGCGCTGGGCATGATCGACTCGATTGCCAGCGCGACCACCGGCTTCAATGCCTTCGTCGACCATTTGAACGGCCGATAGGGCCGACCGACTCCAAGGAGAAAACCATGAACGCACGTCTCAAGGCGCTGACCACGACCACGCTCGCCGCGCTGGGCATCACCCAGGCCGCCGAATCGGAGCCCGCCGCGCCCGTCGTTGTTGAAGGCGAGATTGTCGAAGATCCCGCCGACGAACCGGCAGACCCCGCGCCCGCCGATGATGCTGCGGCCGAAGCCGAAGCGGCCGCCGCCGATGCTGACGTTGCCGCCGCCATCACGCTCGCCGCTACGCAGTCGGCCGCGAAGGCGACGGCCGCCGCGAATGCCCGCTGGGCCGACGTGCTCGGCAGCGACGCAGCCAAGGGCCGCACCGCCCAGGCAACCGCCCTGCTCGCTAACACCGCTCTCGACGCCGCTGGCGTCAAGGCCGCACTCGCAGCCTTCCCCAAGGAGGCCGCCGCAACCTTCGCCGACCGCATGGCGGGCGTCGAAAACCCGCCCGTCACCGCCGGCGCCGGTGGCGACGAAAACGCCGCAAAGGCCGGTAACTACGGCTGGGATAACGTCGTCGCCAAAGCCTTCCCGAAAACGGCCGCAAAGTAGAGCGCCGGCCCGCTCGTCACTCCCAAGGAGAACCAGACCATGACGACCCTTACTGCCACCCCGCACCCCGGCGAATATCTGATGTTCGAATCGGACCATGAGCGCGCACACGACCAGGTTACGGTCGCGATCAGCCAGACGCTTGTTGCCGGTCAGGTCATCGGCAAGGTCACTGTCGGCACCCCGACCGTCACCGCAAGCGCAGTCAGCGGCACCGGCAACGGCGTCCTGACGCTCGCCGGCACGCCCTATGTCGCAAACTGCCAGCCCGGCATTTACAAGATCGTGTTCATCGAACCGATCACCAACCTCGGCACCTTCGCCGTATTCGATCCGTTCGGCGTGCTCGTCGAAAAGGGCTTCGTCGGCACCGCGTTCTCGAATCAGATCGCGTTCACGATCGCCGATGGTGCAACCGACTTCCTCGCCGGTGACAACTTCACCATCACCGTGACGCCGGGCGGCACCTGGGGTCAGGTCAAGGCGCTCGATACCACGGCCACCGATGGCGCTGCACTCGCTGCGGGCATCCTGTTCTCGCCCGTCACCACTGGCGGCAGCGCCACGGCGCGCGGCGTCATCACGGCACGCGCCTGCACGGTCGACGGCAACAAGCTGACGTGGCCCTCGGGCATCAGCGCCGGCAACAAGGCCACCGCCATCGCGCAGCTCGCCGCGCTCGGCATCATCGTCCGCACGTAAAACCCCCCAGCGCCAAGCGCGCGCCTCAAGCCGAATAGGGCCGTCTCGAAAGGGGCGGCCTTTTTCGTGGGCGGGGTCGAGCGGCGCATTCATTTCCAAGGAGACTATCAATGCCCGCTTTCGACATTTTCAATAACGACGCATTCAGCCTTTTCTCGCTGACCGACGCGGTAGAGAAGATCCCGTATGAGCCTTCGCTGCTCGGCGATATGGGCCTTTTCAGCCCCGCGCCGGTTCGCACGCCGATGATCGGTGTCGAGCGCCGCGATGGCGTGCTGACGCTGATCCAGACCAGCGAGCGCGGCTCGCCTTCGGCCAAGGCCGGTGCGATCCGCCCGAAGCTCCGCAACTTCAACACGTCGCGCCTCATCAAAGAGGATGCGATCCACAGCCACGAACTGCTGAACATGCGCGCATTCGGTAGCGAGTCCGACATCCAGACCGTTCAGGCTGAACTGATGTTCCGCATGGGCCGACTGTCGAGCGACTTGAACGTCACGCTCGAAAATCACCGCCTCGGCGCGGTGCAGGGCATCGTGCTCGATGCTGACGGCTCGACGATCTATAACTTCTTCACCGAGTTCGGGATCAGCCAGCCGGCAGAAATCTCGTTCACCAACGCTGCGGTCACGGCTGCCGGCGGTATGCGCGCCTTCCTCGCGAACAACATCGTCCGTCCGACGCTCCGTGCGCTGGGTGCCACGACGCCGGTGCAGATCATGGCACTGTGCGGCGATACGTTCTTCGACTGGTTCATCAACCATGCCGATGTCGTATCGACCTACAACAACTGGCAGGCCGCGGCCGAACTGCGCCAGGGCAAGGCGTTCGGCGAGTTCGAGTTCGGCGGCGTCCAGTTCGTCAACTATCGCGGCACCGACGACAACTCGACGATCGGCATCAGCGTTGCCAAGGTCAAGTTCTTCCCGGTCGGCGTCCGCAGCCTGTTTCAGCAGGCGATGGCGCCAGGCGAGTCGATGGATCTGGTCGGCACGATGGGCCGCGAGCGTTACGCGCAAGTGCTGCAAGACCCCAGTGGTCGCAACGCCTTCGTGACGCTGGAAGTCGCGACCTACCCGCTGATGTTCTGCACGCGCCCCGAAGTGCTGCTGCGCGGCGCCTACTCGTAATCCCCCAAGGAACCAACTGGCGGCGCGACTCCGGTCGCGCCGCCGTTCTTTCCTACTGAGCAGCGGAGGAAACAATGCTCATTCTGGTTTCAAAGCCCTTCACGGAATACGTGCCAAACGAGGGCATGGTTGTCGGCAACATGGGGCGCATCGTCTCGCTGCCCGACAACATGGCGCAGAGCCGCATCGACTCCGGATTCGGCGAAGAGTCGACGCAGGAAGCGTTCGACGAGCAGGAAGCGGCTGACGCTGCTGCTGCCGAAGTCGAAGCCCCCGATGGCGAAGATGATGACCTGAGCGTGGCTCCGGTTGCCAAGCCTGCAGCCGCACCCCGCGGCAAGCGTGGCCCGAACAAGCCGAAGGCCAAGGCCCCCGCTTCGCCGGTTGATGCGCCCGCCGCATGACTGACGTTTTCGACGACCTCGACCGCATCACAATGGCGGGCATCGGCGACCCGATCACCTATACGCCCAATGGCGGCTCCGCGTTGTCGATCAACGCATGGGCCGACCATAGCGGCGATACGATCAGTTTCGGGTTCAGCGAAGGCGTGACGGCCGGTGCGGTCGTCCAGGTCAACAAGACGGACGTGGCAACGGTGTCGAAGCAAGACATCATCTACCTGCCGCGCACCGGCCTGACCTACCAGCCCGTTGAAATCCTGAGCGACCGCAGCGGCCGGCTTTGGAACATCGCGCTCGGCAAGGTTGCACCGGCATGAGCACGCCCGCCGTATTCCAGATTCAAAACGCGCTCAACACTTTGCTCGATGCCGCTCTGGCATCCAGCATCTTTGTTGACCGCGCCACGAACGAGCCCGTCACCGATACCGAAATGCCGGCTATCGTCATCAACCCCGGCGATCAGGCTTATGAGGAGTTCGACCTTTCGACGACCCGCCATATCGCGGAGTTCGGACTCGATATTTACGAAACCAAGAGCCAGTCGAAATCCATCGCGCGCAAGCAGCAGGAAACGATTGTTCTGATCGTCGCCGCGCTCGCCGCCGACCCTACGCTTGGCGGCCGCGTGCAGACGATGGAGCCTCAGAGCGCGTCGTCACCGGACGGCAATGCCACGGACATCGGCGCCGTCACCCTGACGATCCTCATCGTCTATTTCACGCCCCGCGGCGACTTCAACACCATCATCGGCCAATCCGGCCTGTTCACCTGACAAGGAGACTATCATGGTCGATCGTTCCAACGCCTCGGCATTCGCAGTCGTCAAGGAGGTCACGTCCGGCACCTTCGTCGCGCCCAGCAACACCGCCGACTTGCTGCAGATTGCCGACATCAAGGTCCAGATCGACGGCATCACGGTCGACATCAACGAATATACCGGCTCGATTCACAAGGTCGGCTCGGTTGTGCTCGGCAAGTCGCTGACCGTTTCCGGCAAGCTCTATCTGCGCGGCCCCGGCACCAGCACCCCGCCGGTTGCCGATGCATGGATTCCCGGCCGCATCCTGCAGGCTGGCGGCCTCGCCGAAACCGTGACCAGCACGGCAATTCCGGCAGCACCGGAAGCCGTTTCGGCCGGCACCACCACCGGCTTCACCCTCGGCGCCGGCGCGACCGGCACGCTCGATCTCTACAAGGCGATGATGATCAAGCTCGCCACCGGCCTCGGCGGCACCGGCAACAAGCTCTATACGATGATCCGCTCTTATGCGGCGTCAAAGGCCGCGACCATCGCTGAAACCGCATCTGGCGCGATCACCGGCAACTATCAGTTGCCCAAGCAGCTTTCGTATCGGACCTCGACCAGCTCGACGATCCCGACGCTTTCGACCTCGAACTGGATGGGCAACTATCGCGTCGATGGCGTTGGTATGGCGATCAGCGCGCTCAAGTTCGTGATGCCGACGACCGGCCGCAACGCCAGCGAGCCGCCGTATTTCGAGTTCACCCTGACCGGCGACGTTTACCAGGACGCCGACGAAACCTGCCCGATCGTCACCGCCGGCCTCGCTATCCCGCCCTACCGCGACGGTAAGCTGTGGGTCGGCAACACGCAGATGGGCGGCACGTCGTTCGATGTCGACTTCAACGCCACCGTCGCCTATCCGCCGAATCCGAACAACGCTTCGGGCAACGAGACGGCGCTGCTGACCGGCACCCAGCGCAAGGTGTCGCTCAACCTCAACCAGTATTCCAAGGCGACCAAGGACTTCATCGCGCTCGCCGATGCTCAGTCCTACAACGCCGTCATGGCGCTGTGGGGTTCGGCGACCGGCAATATGTTCGGATTTTTGGTGTCGGACGCGCGGTTCAACTATCGCTCGCCCGACAACAGCGCCGAATATGTGACCTCGACCGGCGAAATGTTCGTGGATGACGCGAACCGCACGGTCAGTTTGTGCATCCCATTTTTCTAGGGGTTTTTGGCTGGCGCTGCGCTTCGGCGTTGCGCCGGCCTTTTCGTGTTTGAGCTAAGTGGCTGGGAGGCCGAACGCAAATGACCGCACTGACAAAAGACGACATCGAGCATCACATTCCGGCAAGCCTCGCGAACCTCGCCACGCCGCCGGTGTTCCTGCTACGCCCCGCGACCATGCGCGATGAACGCGCCTTCCGCCGCGCGCTGCAGCTTGAAGGTCTGACCCGGCATGAGCCTTCCGAGGTTCGCGTCGAGATCAAGCGCGGCCTGCAGGCCAAATGGTCGCCCGATGAGTTCGAACAGGGTTGGGCCATCCTCAATGACTTTTGGGATGGCGGCGACCGGCTGGCTGAAATGCCGCTCGAAACCGACGAGCAAAAGGCAGAGTTCGAAGCCGCCAAGGCCGAACTCGACGAGATCGCGCCCGCCGCCGAACTGCTGATGACCAAACTCGCCGATGTCTGGCCGCCGCTGCGCCGCATCGTTGCTGACAATTCCGACTTCGATTCCGACTTCCACAGCGTTGCCATCGGCATGTTCGTTGTGGGCTGGAAGAACGTCGACCTCCCATATTCCCGCCAGGCCGATCAGGTTTCCCTCGATACGATTTATGCGTTGCGGAAGAAGCTCGTCTCGATCGAAAACGACGCCATCGCCGACAAGGTTGAAGGTGTCGTTCCCGGCCTCGCCTATATCCAGTTGGCGAACCATGTGCTCGCATCGATGGACCTCAACCGGGGTGCGGAAAAAAACTCCGAATCGCAGTCGCAGAGTGGGCCAACGCCGCCGCCTTCGACTGCGAACTCCCCGATGGATGGCTCATCGGAGACGAGCACTTCAAAGAAAACCCCACGCGGCAAATCAGCCAAGACGACCGCGAGCTAGTTCGCCTCTATCACCGTTGCGCCGACTATTACGGAAGGATCGCCGAATGGCCGGATGGTGGGTGCTTGCTCGATCAGCCGAAGCGGTTGGTGCAGGCGTTCGAAATCATCCGGCGCGAGCTGGCGCGGCCTGAGAACAAGCCGGGCTGATGTCGTTTTCCCTTCGCGGTCCCGATCGCAAATACATCGGCGAGATCCGCAAGCTCACCTACGAGAAACTGGCGAAGGCTGTTGCCAAGAGCGTCGACGCGACGATCAAGGAAACAAAGTCCGAGATCAAAGGCGCAATGGGCTCGGCCAAGCTCGGCAAGCTATCGGGCGCTATCGGCGCGGGCTCGGACGTATCGCGCAACCGCGTGCCGGACATCAACACCGTTGGCCCCGCGCGCTGGCGTGCCGGCGGTTTCATCGTCGCCCGCGGCAATTCGAACCGAACGAGCGGCGCGCTGGACGCCTACATCAACGGCGCGGTCATCACCCCCAAGAAGGGCCGGTGGCTGTGGATCGCGACGAAGGAGATTCCCCGTCGCGTTGGCCGGTATCGGATGACGCCGGAACTCTACAAGAAGGGCGGATTCGAAAAGAAGATCGGCCCGCTGGTGTTCATCAAAGGCAAGCACTCGGGCGAGGCGTTCCTGATCGCGCGCAACGTGCAGGTCAACAAGGCGCTGGGCTTCGGTCGCGCGCAGAGGATTCCAAAGACCGGCACCATCCGGCCCGGCAAAGAGCGTCGGGATACCATCATCGCCTTCATCGGCATCCGCGTCACGCGGCGCGAGTCTCGATTCGATCCCGTCGCTATCGGCACGCGGGTTGCGCAGGGCTTGCCGGCGAAGGTCGCGCACTACCTGACCGGCAACATCACGCCGAAGCGCCAGAACGGGCCAATCGTCGCATCAACGTCAACGAGTTTCACACAATGAAGGGGAGGGTAGCATGGGTCTGAAATCTGATCTGCTGTTCACCCTGTCGGGCAAGCTCGACGGCAGCTTGGGCGGCGCGTTCGGCCAGTTCGAACAGAAGGCGACCAGCGCGACGAACAAGGCCGAGGCCGGCGTCAAGCGCGTCAACAAGGAGGTTTCCCGAACCGCCAACCTGATGCGCGAGGCGGCGGCGACCGCCGGCGTATTCGAAGGCACCTTCGGCGGCATCACGTCGCGGTTGAACGCGGGCGCGAACCTCATCGGCAATGCCGGGCTCAAGATCGGCCTCGCGGTCGGCGGTATCGCCACCGGCGCCGCGCTGCTGTCGGCCGCTTCGGGCATCCAGAACTATCAGGCGCGTCTTGTGTCGGCGACCGCCGGCCAGAAAGAGTTTGTCGCTGCTCAGGAATTGACCCGCCGGCTGGCGAAGGACACGCGCAGCGATCTCGGCGACACGATTCAATTCTACGTTCGGCTGACCGCGGCGACCAAGCAGCTCGGACTCGAGCAGCGCCAGATCGAGTCGATTATGTCGACGGTGCAAAAGTCGATCCAGCTTTCGGGCGCAACCGCTCAGGAATCGACCGCGGCCGTGCAGCAGTTCGTCCAGGGTCTTTCGTCGGCGAACGGCCTGAGCGGCGACGAGTTCAAGTCGCTGGGCGAAAACGCGGTCAAGGTGCTGCAGACCATCGCGGCCGGCCTCGAAAAGACTGGCGGCATCCCCGGCTTCGACGGCACGATTCAGTCGCTTCGCGATCTCGGCTCTCAGGGCAAGTTGACCGCCGCCGTGCTCGTTCCCGCGCTGGAAGCGATGAAGTCGAGCGTCGATGACTCCTTCACGCGGATGCCGGTCACGATTCAGCAGTCGACGACGCTGATGAAGAACTCGCTGACGGAATTGGTCATCAGGGCAGAGGACGCGATGGGTATTCTGCAGGGCTCGGCCAACGGCATTTCGCTGCTGGCCAACAACCTCAACATCGTTGGCGTTGCGGCCGTCTCGGTAGCAACGGCGTTTGCTGTCCGCTATGTTGCGGGCTTGTCGGCGGCGACGGTTTCGAATATCGCCTTCGGTGCATCACAGGCCGCCATGCTGGTCGGCCTCTATGGCACCGAAACGCGGCTCATCGCATCGGCAATCGCTGTTACCCGATTCAACACGGCTATGGCCGCGCTCCTGAGTCCGACGAACCTTGTCACCGCGGCGCTCACTCTTGCCGCCGGCGCCGCCTACTATTTCGCAACGCGCGCGACGGATGCGGAGAAGGCTGCCGATGCTCTCGGTGTGAGCCAGTCCGATCTTGCCGCGCGCACGGATATTGCGACTGCCGCGATGTTGCGCCAGGCAAACGCCGGCGGGCAGCTTGGCCGTGTGTTGGATGCCAATGCTATCCGCGAAGCACAGAACAAAGTGGATCTGGCGAACAAGGCGAGCGCAACCGCGCGCGCACGCTTGGCTGCGACATTGCAGAGCGGCGGCGTCAGCCGCGGCGCGACCACCGAATCCTTTTCAATCGCCAATGATATTCGCAACGGCAGGGATGGCGGAACTCAGGCCATCATCGGCCGCATCGCCTCATTGGAAGCCAAGTTTCCCGAAGTCTCAAAGGCGCGCGGTGAAGCAATCGCGGCCGCATTGAAAGAGGTTGTCGCTGCTGACATTCTGGTCAGGGACGCAATGATCCAGACCAGTAAGACTCTCGCGCCGAAGGGCGGCCGTGGTGGCGGCGGCGGCGCCGGCGCGGCAGCAGCAGATGGTGTGGTTGCTGCGGCGACCGGCAAGACGCTCGCGCAGTTGCGCGCCGAATCCCAAGTCGCGGCGATCGATGACGGGACCAGCGCGATCAAGGCCGCCAGCGCCCGCCGTGCATCGGCTATCGCCGCGCTCGATGCCGCATTTGTGTCGAAGGGAAAGGTCGCACCTGAGAAGCAAGCCGATTACAGCGCGCAGCTCACCGCGATCAACGCGACCTATAATGCCGAAGTCGAAGGCGCTCAGGCCGCCGCGCGCGCCAAGACGGCCGCCGCCGCCGCATCGCGCGCCGCTGCCGCCGCCGACAAGCGCGACCGTCGCGAGGCGCTGGCGGATACCAACGAACTGCAGCGCATCCGCGACAAATACGACAATCAGCCTTCGCGGCAGGATAACGTCGACAAGGACTTGAAGCGACTCCGCGAATTGCAAGCCGAACTCGGCAAGGCGATTCTGCCGGACTCGCTGTTCGCCGACATCGAACAGAACATGCGGCGTTCGCTGATCCAGCCCATGATCGACGCGAACATTGCCGCGCAGGAATCGCTCGACATTCAGACGCTCGTTGCCGCCGGACGCGATGCTGACGCCGAAGTGCTGCGCCGCTCGCTCGCACTCATCAAGCAGGGCGTCGACGCCACCGACATCAACCTCAACCAGATCGCCAACCAGGTCGAGGCAGAGCGCGCCGTCAACCGCGAGATCGAGCGTCGCAACGAACTGATCGGCATCTACGCTCGCGCCGCCGGCGAAGTGCAGGGCGCGCTCCGCAACCTGCTGTTCGACGTGCAGGGCGGCGATCTCCCCAAGGCATTCGCCAACGCCGGCAAGTCGCTGTTCGACTCCTTCCGCGCGAGCGTTGCCGACGAGATCAGCGTCAAGTTTTTCGGCAATGCACAGCAGGACGCGACCGATCAGATGACCGGCGCGCTCGACGTGAACACCGACGCGCTCGGCAACCTTGCCGCGGTCATCGCCAACTATCAGGACGCCTTTCAAAACGGTGACGGCGTGCTCGCCGGCGGCAGCGGACTCAGCGCCATCGCCGACAAGATTTCGTCGGCCGCGTCCAGCCCGCTCCGCAGCGCGGCGAACGATAATATCCTGACCAGCAGCGCGCCGGTGCTCGCGCCGCTCACCAACTCGCTCAAGACGTTTTCGCAGTCGGTTGGCGTGCAGCAGAAGGGCATCAAAGGCTTCAACACCGCTACTGAGCGTTTCAACCAGATCGGCGCTGATTTTGGCGCAAAGATTGATAAGCGGCTTGGCACAGGTATTTTCTCCGAGATTGGATCAAACCTCGGCACGGCTTTGGAAGGTTCAACCTACGGGTCGCTATCGTCGGGTGTCGCATCATCGCTGGGGATCAAACAAAATGGCACTTTGGCGGCCCTTGGCGGCGCGCTCGGAGGTCTTGCTGGCGGGCCAATCGGCGGCGCTATCGGCGGGCTTATTGGCGGCACGATTGGCGGCCTTGGCAAACTGACCAAAAATATCAGCGGCCTTGGCAAAGCGGTCGGCATCACCGCTGGTATCGCCGGCGGCATTGGTGGCGGGCTTTTGGGTGGGGCCGCCGCCACAGGCGCGGCTTTTGCTGGCTCTGGCATCCTGTCCGGCTCACTCGCCGGGGCTGCTGCCGGGCCTATTGGCATGGCAATCGGCGCGGCCATTGGGTTGTCGGCGGCGCTGTTCTTTAAGAAGAATCCCTATGCTGACGTTCGGCTTTCGACGAATGCCTATAGCAACGCATCAAGCACCACCAAGGCGCGGGGCGACGCTACAAACGCAAATGCCGCTGCGGGTTCTTTCCTTGATAGCCTCACCAATCTCGCTGGCACGTTAAATGCCACCGTCAAGCCAAACGCCAATCTCGGCGCGATAGGTTTCAGCGGCGACAAGTTCTATTTCGACCCCAGCGGTTCGGGATTTAAGGCTAAGTCAGCGCAGATTTTCGCGACCGCGGAGGAGGCCGTCGCCGCCGCGCTCCGCAGCGCCATCAATAGCGGGATACTGGAAGGCTTGCGCCAAGGAACGCGGAATCTCCTAAGTGCTGCCGGGACAGATTTGCAGGTGCAGGCTGCCAAGGCTCAAAAGTTCGAAGGAGTGTTCACGTCGCTGAAACAGATTCTCGACCCGGTTGGCGCGGCCACCGATGCCGTCAACAAGCAGTTCGCCGAACTATCGAGCATCTTCAAAGAGGCCGGCGCGAGCGCGGACGAATATGCCAAGTTGCAGCAGCTTTACGACCTGCAGCGCGCGGACGCGATCAAATCGGCCGGGTCGGCAACGACCGCGGCGCTCAAGGATTATCTGACTCAGCTCACCACCGGCAGCGCGTCGGGCCTGTCTATCCGCGACCGCGAGGCTCAGGCCAAGGCAGACTTCGCGCCGTTCGTGTCCGACCTCGCGGCGGGCAAGAAGGTCGATACCGACGCCTATCTCAAGGCCGCCGAAAACCTCCGCATCACCGACCGCGAATTGTTCGGCTCGACGCAAGGCTATTTCGACACGCTCGCGCAGATCACCAGCCTGACCAAGCAGGCCATCGGCGACAGCGAGAATGTGTCGTCGCTGTCGGGCGCGCTCAAGTTTGACACGGCGCCGGTGACGGACGGCCTGACGACGCTGCAGGGCACGCTCGCATCGATCGGCAATCAGCAAGTCAGCCTGCTCAACGAGATCGCCAACCTGCTCGCTGCCAACAGCAACACGCCGTCGAACAGCGGCGGCGCCCGCTTCGACATCATGAAGGTCAACGGCTTCTAACATGCAGATCCTTGCCTCCATCACGCCGCTCGATCCGGCGTCGGGGAGCCGTGTAACCTTGCGCGCCAGCAGCGCCGACAACCGGCAAATGCTGGCGCTCAACAGCGTCCGGTGGGTTCCTGCCATCGTTCGCCGCCCGTCGATTTCCGATGAACTGTTCGACGGCAATTTCACCGGCGTCATCAATGATGGCGGCGCGACGATCGATCTGGCGATGTTCGGGTTGAAGCGCCAGGACGCCAACGCCGCAACCTATCGGTACGCCGGCGCCGCGGTCACGATCTATCACGGCAACATCGGCGACGCTTGGCCGTGGACCGTGGCGTTCACCGGCATCGTCGACACCTTCACCAATGATGCGGAGCGGCTTTCGCTTCGGCTCAAGGTCAACACCGCGCCGTTCGGCGTGCCGGTGCTCACCGCGACCTATGCCGGCACCGGCGGCAAAGAGGGTGGCGCGGATCTCAAGTTCAAGGTCAAGCCTTGGTGCTTCGGCGCGGCGTCGAATGTCGAGCCCGTCCTGATCGATGTCACGAACAACGTCTATCAGGTCAGCGCCTACGGCCCCATCAACGGCGTCACCGCCTGCTATGAGCGTGCCGCCTCGTTTGGCGCGTCCTACGGCAATTACACGACCTATGCGCTTCTCGTCGCGGCAAGCATTCCGCCGGGCAGGTGGGCAACCTGTCTGGCGGAAGGCATGATCCGGCTCGGCGCGCCGGCGGCTGGGCTCATCACCGCCGATGTCGAGGGAGACAAGCCTTCGACGTTCCTTCGCAAGACGGGCGAGATCATCAACCGCATCTGCACCAATGCGGGCATCGCGTCGGGTAGCATCGATTCAACGTCGCTCAATGGCCTCGATACTGCCCTGACCACGCTGCTGACCGGCGACGGCTACATCAACCTGTACCTGACCGAACAAACGACCGTCATGGAAATCGCGCAACGCCTCGCGCGGCCGTGCAACGCGGCGGCCGGCGTGCATCCGCGCACCGGCAAGCTCTATGTCTGCCGCACCGCCGCCATCGGTACGAGTGTGCTGACGCTCAACGCGCAGGGCCGCAAGAAGCCGGCCGACCCCGGCGTGCTTGCGTGCGTCGAACAGGACGTGTCGCCGCCCTATTGGCGTATCGAAATGCAGGGGCAGCGTTCATGGCGCGTCCACAGCGCGAGCGAGATCGCTTTCACCGCGGATTTGGTCGAGGTCGGCGACTATGCCGGCGGCACGACCTACCGCGAGGGCAACATCGCCACTAACCAGGGCGGCCGCTGGCTCTACATCAACCCGGTGGCGAGCGCCGGCAATGCGCCGCCGACGCTGCCGACGACCTCGAACAGCTATTGGTCGAGCCTGACTCTGCCGGTCGATTACAGCGCCGTGGCGGGAACGAAGCCACCGACGAACGCCGACAATACGGCGGCCTCGCAAATTGTCGTCACCGTTCCAACGCTGGTCGAATATGACGCTGACTATCTCGGCGTCATCCCCGGCACGACCAGCAACCTCGTCGGTAACGTGTCGATCCGCGTGTCGCGCGGCGGCACCAGCATCAAGACCGACACCGGCACGACCTATGCCATCACCGTCAACGGCGGCATCACCGGCGCGGTGGTCGATAACACTACCGGCTCGGGCACCAAGGGCGATATTTCTGGCATCACGTTCAGCGGCAATACGGCGAGCATCGACTGTGTTGTGACAGTCGGCGGCGTGGCCCAGCCGCGCGTGACGATCAACTTCGCCAAGCGCCTTGCTGCGGCGCCCGCGCCCGGCGGTGGCAGCAACCCGAAGCTCAAGTCAACATCAGGCTTTGCGCTCGGCACCGGCGCAACGTCCTATACCGTGCTGGTTGCTCCTATGACCGTCACCATCGCTACCGGCGAAAGCCTCTACGCGACAGCCCCGCTCGACTATGAAATCTCGGGCACGACGACGGCCAGCCGAACCTGCACCGCAAAGTGGCAGTATTCCGTCGCCGGGGCGAACTCATGGAGCGACTTCCCAAGCAGTCCGATTTACGGCTCGTTGGCGTATTCGGACTATTTCATCAATTCATCCGAGGGATGGGCCGGTGCCATTCAGGGATACATTGCCATGACGCAGACCAAGCCAACGCCCGGCGTCGGCGATTGGGACGTGCGCGTAATCGCATTTCAAAGCACGTCGGGCCGCACGATGACATTCTACGGCAGCGCGACAATCGAGGCGAAGGTCTGATGGCTGTCACGATCTATAACGCGGCCACCGGCGAGACGCAGACCGTCGACTCGACCGAAGGCTATGACCCGGAGGTGTGGGCCGAAGTCGGCAACCCGCCGCCGGCAGGCGCTTGGGTCTACGACGGCACCGCCTGGGTGCGCTTCCCGGTTCAAACGCTCGGGCAGATACGGGATGCCGCCAAGCAGTCCGTCATGCAAACCCGCGATGCGACCATGAACGGCGGTTGCCCCTGCACCATTGGCATCATCGACTCCAACGAGCAAAGCCGGCTGTTCGTCTCGGGCTCGGTCAGCATGGCGCAAATCGCCGCCGCGGCATCGCAACCATTCACGATCCGATGGCGCCTCCAAGACAATAGCTACGCCGACCTCGACGCAGATGACATGATCGCGATGGGCGTCGAACTCGGCCAGTTCGTCAACGCCTGCTGCCAAGCGGCCTTCGACTTGAAAGACGAAATCGACGCCGCTGCCGACGAAGCAGAAGTCGCCGCGGTCGATATTGCGGCCGCGTTCGCCGCGCTGATCTGAGGAGTCTCCAATGCCGAAACCGACCAACGCCGCGCGCCACGCGACGGCGCTCAAGATTGCTGCGCCTTTGCACCGGCTCGAACGGCTCGTCGCGCGTCTCAGCAACGCGGCAGTCAGCGCCGCGGTCAAGGATCTGCACGACGCGCTTGCCGACGCGCATTTGGCGCACGCCGCCGAGCTCGGGCTTGCCAGCATCGACCAATACAGCGGCGGCATCCCGAAATGACGCTGACCTGGGGCGTCGCGCTCTACCTGCTGGCGCTTACTGCTGTCGGGCTATGGGCGCTGTGGAAGGCTGACGAGCCGATGGTTCGGACGCTGCTGCTGCTGGTGCTGAATTGGGCGGTGCTGAGCGCCGCGCGCGCCACGCTGCACGATCCGATCCCGCTCAAGGTCATGCTGATTGCCGACTTTACGGCCGGGATGCTGATCCTGCTGCCCCGCGTCGGCGATGCTCAAATCATCATCGGCGACCTATTCTTCGCCCAAGTCGGGCTGACCACTGTGATGATGGCATTCGGGAAGCCCGAGTTTGCTGTCTATGCGTACAAGGCCGCCCTGAACACCATCGGCGGCTTCCAGATCCTCTTTCTGCTGATCGGAACGCATTATGGATCGGGCAAGCGATTTCGTCTGGCTGGTCGCAGCCGCGGCAATGGGGGCGATTATGCGGGCAATGCGCTCGCTCGCGCGCAGCAACAATGAGCGAGATCGGCGAACTGGCGAATAGGCAGGTGCCGGTCAAATGGGTGGGCGGCCTGCTGGCATGGCTGCTGTCCGGCGCCGGCGGTGCGCTGCTGATGACGTTCTACCTCGGCGTCTACCAGCGCGACACCCGCGCTAACTTCGACCGCCTCGATGCCCGCATGGCGATTGTGGAGCGCGCCGCTGCCGAATCGCGCGCTGACCATGATGTGCTGATCGAAATGCGGGGCGATGTGAAATACCTCGCCGAACGCGCCCGCGAACGCGATGGCGCCGCGCGATGATGGCGCATTATTTCGCCGTGCTGTTGCCGACCGTGGTGGCGTTCATCGCTGGCTATGGGGTGCGCTGGGCGGTGCAGGTGCGCGCGGCACAGATCAACAATCGGAAGGATTGACGATGCTGCACAACGCCCCCGCGTTTTTCGCCGGCCTACGCACCGGCCCGCTTGGCCCCGAGCTATCGCCGGGTGAGGTCGGCGGCTGCAACGCCATCCTGGCCGCGTGCGCGGGCTGGCCGGCGAGCTGGACGGCCTATGCGCTTGGCACGGCCTGCCATGAAACGGCGCGCACGATGCAGCCGATCAAGGAGCGCGGCGGCAATTCATGGTTCGCCCGCTATGATGGACGGCGTGACCTCGGAAACACGCAGCCCGGCGATGGCGCGCGCTTTGCCGGGCGCGGCTATGTCCAGCTGACCGGCCGCGTCAACTATGCCAAGGCCGGCGCCAAGCTCGGCGTCGACCTGATCGGCAACCCCGACGCGGCGCTCGGGCTCAACATCGCCGCGCAGGTGCTGCGGCTCGGCATGGCCGATGGCTGGTTCACCGGGCGCAAGCTGCCGAGCTATCTGCCGACCGCCCGCGTGCCCGGCACGCTCGAGCAGTTCCGCCAGTGCCGCCGCATCATCAACGGGCTCGACTGCGCCGACAAGATCGCCGGCTATGCGATGCACTTTCAGGATGATCTGCGCGCCGGGGGCTGGGCGTGATCCGCTGGCTGCGCTGGCTGCTGGCGAACATCGCCAAGCTGATCCGCTACCTGACGACGGCAAAGGACAACGAAACCCCCAGCCTGACGCGCATCCTGTCGATCATCGGAGGGCTGCAGTTCTTCTTCCTGTCGCACTGGGCGTTCGTGGTGCGCGGGCAGGATTTCGAACCGATGGTATGGGGCACCGGGCTCGGCCTGATGCTGACCGCCATCGCCACCGCGATCCGCGTCGCGATGAAAGCCAATTCCGGCAACGACCCGCAACTGGAGGAACCCACGCCATGAAACTTCGGTCGCTCAATGCGCAGGAAGCGCGGGACATGCTCGGCGCTGACGTGATCCGCAACCTCAACGATCAACTGTTGCTGGTGCTGCTCAACCGTGCTGGCGGGACTGTCGACGTCCCTTGCTCCGAACTCGATGCCACTGGCGAGTTCATCGCGCGGCTGGAGATTGATCATGACAGCCGCATTTTCACCCTGAAAATCGAGAGGAAGCAGTAATGAAAACGACCTTGACCGATGGCAGTCCGGTGACGGCGGACCATCGCGAAATTCAGCCAAGCGGGATGCAGAAAGCATACGTGGTGCTATCGGAAGATGAGCGCGCCAAGGGGTTCGTGCGGCCGGTACGCCGCACCTATGTCCACGATAAGTGCGGCGTGGCAACGACGATGGGGCTGGCGCTCTCCGAAACCTATGCCCGCGACCCGAACTTCTACAGCGGCACCTTCTGCTGTGGCTGTGGCGCGCATTTCCCTGTTGGCCCCGATGGCGAGTTCAAGTGGGATGATGGCGAACGGGTTGGGTCATGAAGTCGTCATTCGATCTAGGTGCGAAACTCGGATTTCCGCGCGACACGCCGCGCCGGCCGAATGATCTAGCCGCTCGCGTCGCTGACCTTGAGCGCGAGGTCGCCGACTTGCGCAGCCAGTTGATGCCTTTCCGCAAAATGGGGCCACGCCCATGATCCGCCGTTTCACCCTCGCGCTCGCGCTGCTGCTGGCGGCGTGCGGCGCCAACCCGGCGTTCGCCGCGCCCGCACCGCTGCTGCTCAAGAACATGGTCGGCAAAACCGTCGACGGCGGGCATTTCAGCCGCATCACGCTGATCAACTGCCGCGACTGCACCGTCCGCAACGCCACCGTCACGCCGCCGCCCGCCATCAGCATCAACGACCAGGCCGTGCGCGTCACCGGCTCGCCGGGCGCTATCATTGAAGGGCTGACTGTCACCGGCCAAGCCGCGACGACTGGCGTTGCTCAAACCGCACCCGGACCCGCCGGACTCGTCATCGGCCTATGGGCGGGAGAAGGCATCCACGTCGATACCTCGCCCGGCGCGGTCATCAGCCACAACGTCATCACCAAGTTTCATCAGGGCATATCGTTCGGCGGTGACGGCGTTGTCATCGACGGCAACACCATCGCCAATATGCGGACCAGCGGTATCGTCGGCGTTCCGGGCGATAACGTCACTATCAACGGCAATGGCATCGGCGCATCGTTCCCTTGGCGCTGGGGTCAAACACCGGCGGGCGATCATGGGGACAAGATACACCTTTGGACTGCCGGCGGGCGCACTGTCACCGGCCTGACCATCACGAACAACGTGCTCGATGATGGCAAGGGCGTCGCGTTTCTCGGAATCTTCCTGCAGAACAAGAGTGGCAACTTCGCCAACGTCACGATCGAACGCAACACCATCCGCATCGGCCAGACGCTGGCGATGATGCTGACCGGCACCAGCGGCTCGGTCAGCTTCAACACGCTGGTGCCGCTCAACCCGAAAAAGCCGGCGTCGATTTATGCGGGCTTCGGCAACTCGGGCGTCTGGCGCGGCAACACCGGCGGGCTCGGCGTCACCTTCCACCGGTCGCTCAAGCCAGCGCAGCGCGCGCTGGTGACGGTGCTGCCGTGATGGGTAAACCCATAACGGAACAAAATCAGCATGTTGAAACGCTGGGTTCGCTGCGGCTGCGCGCCGAACGTGCCGAAGCGCGCGCCGCAAAAGCAGAGGCGCGCGTTGCCGATCTCGAGGGCCAGAACGTGACGATGCGCTTCATCGCCGCCGCTGCGCCGAAAGTGCAGCCGGCCCCCGAGCCGCATGGATGGGATTGAACCAATGACCGCAATCATCGCCGCATGGCCCATGATCAAGCGCCTGCTGCCGTTCATCGGTGGCGCGCTGCTGCTGCTCGCCGCGCTGCTGTGGCTGCGGCACTGGGGCAACCAGCGGTACAATCAGGGGGTCGATGACCTCGCGGCGAAATGGACCGCCGCCGAGTTGGTCGCCGAGCGCCAAGCCTATCAGCTCGCCCGCCAGCGCCAAGCCGCCATCGATGCCGCCGAAGCCGCCAGCGCCGAGCGCGACCGGCTCTACCAGATCGTCAACCGCCCGATTCAGAACGAGGTCACCGCTTATGTCAAAACTCCCGCTGCTGCTGCTCGCTGCGCTGACGCTGACGGC
>Ga0075464_10000424_pt1 | contig 18270 bp, 41 predicted proteins | sample DEB19_08_DNA_5_FD_75068 | JGI IMG/M metagenome (GOLD analysis project Ga0075464, IMG submission 75068) | Aqueous microbial communities from the Delaware River and Bay under freshwater to marine salinity gradient to study organic matter... | ecosystem: Environmental > Aquatic > Marine > Coastal ...
CGGTCGTGACCTTGGCCCCCTGCACTCTATGCCGCGTGACTTGCGCAGGGCTATATACCTTCTTGCACTACACCTTCAAAAAAGGAATACAAAATGACCGTCAATGCAAATGCCCTAGAAGGCACCCGTTATGTCCAAATCGTCTACACTGGCAAGACTGCCCGTGTGGAAGTTCACCTTGAGGTTGTAGGGCCGACGGGCGTTCCCGTAGCCACCATGTGGGTCATCTACCAGGACGGGCTGGCCACCGAAGTGATCAATTTTGAGGAAGCTTTGGAGCAAATGTGAAAAAAGCCTTGTAAGTCAAATACTTACAAGGCGAGGCGCCTCAACCCCTAAGCTACTGTTTTTAAACGATTCTTTCCTCTTGCTAACCCAGACGAATCGGCCTATATATAAAGAATGAAGAGCGAAAGAGAGTATGGACCTCAAATGATAAAAATTCGAGACTCGCCGTAGTAGTTGTTAGTTTAGTTTTTTACCCTGCTGCGGCTGTGGGAAGCTGCGTCTAATCTGGAGCAACTGGGATGAATAATATCCGCGACGCCCCCTAACGGGTTTGACATTTAATTTTTTATGTGATGATCCCTGCCCTGCGGATTCAGGCCCGCGTCTAAAAGGATACATAATTCAATGACTTGGCAGTGTAGCGAAGGTTGGGCACAACCGGCAAAAAAGGCTCACCTAGATTGGGATGCAGACTAGGATTTCAGGTTCGATCCCTGATCACCCCTGCATCCCCTAGAGTGTTTTAGTATCGACTCCCGGGCACGAGGATAAAAGGCCTTAGTTATCAATGGGATAACAAGGCGGGCGCCCCGACTCCTAAGTTACTGGAATGGCACACTTTTTAGAACTTGACAAGCACCTGCGAATCACCTATATATAAGGGACCGATACAAGGAGAGACGGTCATGGCTACGGAATTTGGTAAAGTGTCTATGCGCAATGAAGACGGTACTCAATGGGCCTGCATTGATCAGGGGATGATCTGCTGGTCAGAAGATTTCCGCGATGCAAGCGAAATCTCAAAAGAAGTTTTCGCCGTGATCGAATCCACTGTTGAAGAGTCCAAGGTACGGGACTGCCCGGACAACGGCTTTTTTGGGATTTACAACCTGAAGTGGCATCCCTCGAAATGATAAGCGAAGCGCGTGAAAGCGCGCTTCCTGCGCCGGTAGTAAATAAGTGGTATTTTTGCTAGTTATTTCAAAGGGTTAGTTAGAGTGGCGCCTCAAACCCTAAGTCTATGAAAATAAACAAATCTTTTCTCTTTACTGAAAATCCAAATTCGTATATTGTTAATTAAGAAATGGAGAATCGCGATGAAAACTCGTAAGTTTTACCGGATTGAAGATGAACGCGGGCGGGGTATGTATCGGTCATGGGTAGCACCTGACTGTGTGCAAGAAATGCAACCCGGCGTATGCGAAAAAAGCAACACAAGGCACCCGACCCCAAACTCTGATGAAAAACTTTGGGAACAAGCTAAAGATGCAGGGCTTGTTACCTACTACAACTTTCGCAGCACGGCGGAGAAATACTTTTTTGGCTTTACTTCAAAAAAGCAATTGAAGGCTTGGATTTTCAAAAAAGAATGGCGCAAGAAATTGGCCAACTCTGAATTGATGTTGGTTACGTTTCAGGCTTCTGAATATATCATTGGTGAGACCCAAGTTATGTTTGTCCGCAATGAAGCCACCAAAACCATCATACCCTGGGAAACGGTAATATAAACAAGCACTTAGGTGCTTGAGCGCCCCACCCCCTAAACCATTGAAAACACACGATTCTTTTCTCTTGCATCCCATTACGAATCGGCGTATAAAGAATCATCAAAGGAGATAGAAAAATGGCTTACAAGCGCATCATCATCTGGGATTTGGACGAAACGCTGATCGACTCGTCCCACCGCGTCCCGAATCACCCGGATGGCACGCTGAATTTGCAGTTGTATTTCGAGATGAAAAACCGTGAGTCCATTTTCAAGGACTCTCTGCTGCCTTTGATGCGGGTTTTCCGGTCACTGAATCGTGCTGAAAATTACGTCGTGATCTGCACGGCGCGGGCGATGAATCAAGACGACCGCGACTATCTGGCACACCACGGAATCAGTGCCGATTCGACCATGTGCCGCCCTGAGGATGGTTCGGAAAACCACAAAAAAGACGCGGATTTGAAGCAATACAAAATCAATCGCCTGCGTCGCCTGAAACAATTCGCCGGACTGCCTTGCTTCATGTTTGACGATGCCAGCCCCGTGATTCGTCGTATGCGTGAATCTGGTATCGTATGTCTGAACGCGGTAAAAGTCAACCGTAAACTGGCGGCGGCATAGTCGCCAGTTTTCTTAGTAATAACAAGCACTTAGGGGCGGGGGCGCTTCCATTGCTAAGTTACTGAAAACAAACAAAAGAATTTTGTTGCGTAGGTTAACGAATCAGGTTATACATACTTATCAGCAAAAGGAGATAGCTATGTTTGATCGTCATTGTGAAGCTCACGATATTATCAAAGCACGGAATGGCTGGGTTGCCAATTCCGGATTTGACGGGCCGATATTCATTGCAAAATCGCTGCATGAACTGGCCGACCTGATTGAGGGGCCTGCCCCTGTTCAGCCGGAGTATGTTCCTCCGCATCCTAATACCTGCGATTTTGCAGTTAACGACTTTGATCTGTTGCGGTCGGTCTCCGAGTACCTCGCAGCCGGGCAGAAGATTAAGGCAATCAAAGCTTTGCGGGACTGTGGCACGCCACGCTTGAGCTTGAGAGCGGCAAAAGAACTTCTGGAAGGGTTGTTCCCGATGAACGGCTACAACTATTGAAAAAGGCTTGCTAACCAATAGGTTAGCAGGCGAGGCGCTTCCGTTGCTAAGTTACTGATTTTTAAAGAAACTTTTTTCTTGCCAACTGCTTGCGAATCGCTTATATTGATTATAACGAAACAAAAAAGGAACTGAGAAAATGATTTACGCGATTGCTGCTTTGGTCATTGTCCCGCCGCTTGTCGGTTGGTTGTATGGCCGCAATGATCCGCTGCCGCCCTTTTATCTGCGCTAAGGAGTATTAAAATGAACCGTAACCGCGATATTTTTCAACTCATGCGTGATGTGGCAATTACCGTTGCCATGATGGTCTGGACGGCTTCCTTGGTTGTCACGACTCATGCAGTTGACCCAGTGCTGCAAGGCCAGAATGACGCCAAGCGTGATATTGCCTATGACAGTATCATGTCGGAGTGGATTTCCGATTGCGATTGCACGGGCAATCTGGACGAGTAAGATTTTGGGGGTATGATGGAATGGTAGACATAAGAGACTTAAAATCTCTAGGCCAACGCCGTGCCGGTTCGAGTCCGGCTACCCCTACCAACATTCTAGTTTAACTGGCGCTCGCTAGTTGCCTTTGTCATAGCGTGGGCAGACGCTATGAAGTTGCTGTCCTCAACTTGTTTAGGGTGCAAATCCCTAAGAGCGTCGCTTAAAATAGAATAGTCTTGTGTCCTGACTCTCACAGATTTATATGACGCAAGGAAGTGGGTTATGAGAGGCTCACTAAATTCCCAATGTTATCAATATTATAGCGGCGGGGGCGCTCTCAGTCGTAAGTTACTGAAAACAAAGAGAACTTTTTGGTTGACAAATAATTGAGATTAAAATATACTAAAAGACCAAAGGAGAAAACACATGTCTCACACGAGCACCCTATTAATGGTGCTAGCGTTGACCCTGATCGGTTTCACTGCCAATGCAAATACGTATAGCGAAAAACAAATCAAATGCCTAGCACAAAACATATATCACGAAGCAAGAGGAGAGCCTTATGAAGGACAACTTGCCGTAGCGTATGTAACACTAAACAGAACAAATGATCCATACTTCCACGGAACAATTTGCGAAGTTGTTTACGAAAAAAAGCAATTCAGTTGGACGGCTCATCAGCCTGCCATTTCAGAGCCTAAAGCTTGGAAACAGTCCCAACTCGTAGCAACTATTGCCCTCATACTATATGACGCCGGAAAAGATAATACAAACGGAGCCTTATATTTTGATGGCAAGAAACGCAAGAATGCTATCAGGATCGGAAAACACACATTCTATCAATAACTTAGCTACTGCTGTGCCCGATCCCATAAATACTTGAAAACAAATGATAATTTAGTTCTTGCAACGAATCTTAAACAACTGTATAAAGAATCATCGGCAACAAAGGAACAAGCCATGAAAAAGAATAAAGCAGACCGCGAATGGGAAGAATTTGACGAATCGGAGATTCGTGCGCGTATTGAGGAACGTCGTGAGGAACAACTCTCTCGCAAGAAAAAGTTGAATCATCGCCCGTCCAAGCGCGACCGTTCGGCCAACCGTCCCGACAAATTTGGCGGGCGCTTTGATGGGGAATTTTGAAAATGAGCAAACTAGACTACAGAAAACTGACTCCTAGCGGCAAGTGTGGGAATTGCGGGATCAACTGCTGGAAAGAGACAGGCGGAGAGCCTGCAATCTGGCCGTGTGGTGTTCCCGGCTGTCCCTATCCTGAAAAGCCGCAGAAACCCTTTGAACGTTCGGCTGTAGGGTCCAGCCTGTCGATGATCATGTATAGCGGGAGTTGAATATGACTGATAAATCCACGGCCATGCAGATTGCCTATAATGCTGGCCGTGGCTTTTATGTCAAAGGCTGGGAAAAAGTGTGCCCCTATGTTCCAACCTCCAAACTCTCCCCCGCTTGGTGGAAAGGATGGTTTGACGCAGAGCGTGAGGCCAAGAAAACCCCTGTTAATCAATAGGTTAACAGGCGGGGCGCCCCGGTCTGTAAGTCATTGATTTTGTTAGTTTCTTTTATTGAAAATAAACCCCAAAATGAGCTGTCAAGCGAAAAATAACGCTTGCCGAATCGTCTGAGAATCGGTTATACCTATTATATGGAAACGACAACATAGGAGATTGTCAGATGGCTAAAGAAGTGAAAGTGAACTACACCGAGGCAATGGTTGAGCAAATTCTGACCATGTATGGTGAACTCGGCAATGATGGCATGGATGCCATCGCCGCGGCTGTTGGCCGCCCGGTGCGGTCTGTGCGTGCCAAGCTGGTGCGTGAGGGTGCGTATGTCGCCCCGGTGAAAGGCCCGAAGGTCGAAAAAGAAGAAGGCCCGACCAAGAAAGAACTTCTGATCGAACTGGCGACTCTGGTCGATTTCGACGTGGAAGGTCTGACTGGCGCGACCAAGGGCGCGCTGGCCGATCTGGTCGCCTTTGCGAAGGAGTCGCAGGACTCCGCAGCAGACGACTCGGTTGACGACCTGTCGGACGAATCGGCAGAATCCGAGTAATCGGGTTCTGTCAAGGGGGAAGGTCAATCCTTCCCCCTTTATTTTTTGAATAATATCAACAACTTACGGGGTGGGGCGCTTCTTAAGCTAACTATCTGAAAACAAACGAAAAGAAACTTATTGCATAGTATAACCATTCGGGTTATACATACTTATCCGAAGGAAGGGATGGGGTTAACCAGCCATCTTGTCTATAGGTCCAATTGCTCCGGTGAGGTAAATACGGGGTCGGGTCATGATCCGGGTTCATGACAGTGCGGTTGCCCTGCGAAGTAACCTATGCGACGACGTGCGTGAAATGGGCTAGGTTGGCCAAAACTCGAAAGAGAGGTGATAGAGGGGGTGGCCACCCCCTCTAAAGCTGACTTAAATATCAATAACTTAATAGGCGAAGCGCCCTACGCTCCAACTCATTGTTTTTAAACGATTCTTTTTTGTTGCAACCATATAAGTAAAAGCGTATAAAGAATCATCGAAAGAGAAAAGGAAACACAATGTCTCTCAGCTTCTATACCGCCGGAAAAACGTGGCACGCTCCGAAGTTTCAATTCCTGCGCGACGGGTTTATGATGCCTGTCAAAGCCCGGTGGATTGACGCCGACCCAGAGTCCGATTTGGTGAAAAATCACAAAGGCGATCTGTGGCAGATGTGCCTCGAAGATGTGCGCGATTCGAATTTCGTTCTGTTGTTCTGCGGCGATTCCGATGAAGAACAGCGTGGCGCTCTGGTGGAAATCGGCATGGCCTATTCCTTGGGCAAGCGGGTTTATGCGGTGGGCAACTGCAAAACTATCACCGCAACGGATACTTCTGATGTGGCATTTACGCATCACCCGCTCTGGACGTGGTTGCCGCATACCGATCTTTACAAGGGGGCCATTCTGGCAACCGCAATGGAAATGGAGGCGCAAAAATCCGCTTCCCCTCTCAAGCAAAGGGTTCACTAAAATGCCGTATATCAAAGACAGCCGCCGTGGCGGCATTGATCTGGAATTGGGCGCAGATCGACTCGATTGGTCGCCGTCCAACGCTGGCGACCTGAATTTCGTCGTGTCAACCTTTATCCAGAATTATTTTCTGGTCAAGGGGCTGAAATATGCCACGATGAACGAAATGGTCGGGGCGCTGGAATGCGCCAAGATGGAACTTAACCGGGTAGTTATCGCCCCCTATGAAGATGACAAAATTTCTGAAAATGGCGGCGTATATTTTACCCCGCCCCAACATTAGAAAAGGAGAATAAATGAATAAAGGAGATTTCGGAACTCTGCTTGCGGGCATCGTGATCGTGGTCGTGGTGATTTTCGTGCTGGGCGCACTTTTTGCTTACCCGGTAATGTGGCTGTGGAATGGGGTGCTTGTTCACGCCGTGACCATTGCAAATCCCATTACCTTCTGGCAGGCGTGGGGCTTGATGATTCTTAGCGGAATCCTGTTCAAGTCGTCCAGCTATACTGGCAAGTCAGGCTGACAAAAATTCCCCATGCAATCAACAGGTTGCATGGGGAGGCGCCCAGTGCGCTAACCCATTGAAATTACTAACAATTTTCTTGTTGCGCTGCCATTAGAAAATTGTTATACACTAGAAAAGGAAAAGGAGAGAATCATGAGTGATCCGAAAACAACCATCTATTTCACGGCAGAGTCGAAGTATTCGCAGCCAATCCGCGCAGAAACTATCGGGCTTCTGCGTGCCCGTCTGGAATCATGGGAGCCTGCTGAAGATTTGAAATTCAACATCTATCAACATGTTGAAACAGTGGGCTTTGTTGAAGAAATGGTGATTCCGAAATTCATCCCGCCGTTTATGTCGCAAGATGAAATTGTGGATTGGATTGTTGATCAAAACTGCGGAAGCTCTTATCGTGAACTGGAAACTCCCGATCAATTCAAGCTTCTCACCTCAACAGAGCAAGAGCAGATAACGGCCAAAGTCTGGGAACAGATCAGCACTTGCTCCGACTGCGGCGAAATGAACACGCATGAGGAATTGTCCTACTGGGATGGTGATGATTGCTGTTCCTCGTGTGCAGACCGTCGCCAAGAAGAGGACGATGAAGAAAATTCTTCCGAATGCCCGATTTGCCTTGAATTGGTTCACAACACTGATTTTGTTTTCGCAGAAGACGGCCAGCATGTTTGCGAAAACTGTGTTGACGACGTGAACGAAAAATTTCATGAAGAGGCTTTCCGAGAGGAAGAGGATGAAGAAGATGATTAAAAACAAGGGGTTAGCCACCCCGGCGCCCCAGCCTCTAACTCATTGATTTTAAACAATATTTTTTAACTTGCATAGGATTTCAGATGTGGTATAACGAATCAACAAAGGAGATAAGTATGTTCAACTCTGAAATCGTAGACCTTAAAGGTTACAATGCTGCAATGCAGAAATCCTTGATGGATAAAGCATTTTTCCTTGACAAAACCGATGCCACGGTGTTCATTGATTTCGGCTGTGCAAATGGCGCGCTGATTGAATACATGCGCAAACTCTTTCCGGGCCACAATTATATCGGCTATGATATTTCTAAAACAGAATTGGAATTGGCTCGCCGTCGCTTGGACGATGGAATCGTTTTGACGGATGATTGGGACGTAGCCATTAATCGCGCAAAGAAATATGGCGGCAAGATTGCGGTGATCTGCAACAGTCTGATTCATGAGGTCTATGCATACGGTGAAACAGAGGATATTGACAAATTTTGGCAACAAATCTTTGATTCGGCTATTGACTACGTTGTGATTCGTGACATGTGCCTATCACAGAGCGCGAATCGTCCGGCTGATCCTCTGACTGTTGCAAAAGTGCGACAGCGCACTGATCTTCCCATGCTGCAAACCTTTGAGTCGCAATGGGGTAGCATTGACGACAATCAACATTTGGTGCACTACCTTCTGAAATACCGATATGTTGAAAATTGGGGTCGTGAGGTGGCTGAAAACTATCTGCCGCTGACCTATGAGCATTTCATTCGGGAGTTTCCGAAAAGCTATCAGCTTGAATTTGCAGAACATTATACTCTGCCATTTCTGAAAAAGCAACTTGCAAAGGACTTCGGTATTGAATTGCAAGAGCGCACACATGCTAAGTTTATCCTAGCAAAAACAGTCACTTAGGTGGCTAGGCGCCCCGGTCCGTAAGTCCTTGATTTCATTCATTTCTTTTTTCTTGCATCCCCAAACGAATCGCGTTATATATGGTTCAAGGAAATAAAAGAAGGAAACTAGATGCCGAATAAAGATACTCTGTTCGTGGTCACGGATATTGAAACGACCCTGCGCAAGCGGATCGCTTTTGACGTGGCTTGGAAAACCATCAACAAAAAGGGAAAAGAATTTGGGCGTGGGTCGTATGTGATTCGCGAGGCGTTCAAACATGATGTTCCCTTTTTCAAGGAAAAACTGGGCCATTACTTCGATGATACTTTTTCGGGCTTGATTGTTCCGGCGGGCATTTTGGACGTGCGGAACGAGTATAACCGCCAAATTTCAGAATTGCAAGCCTTGGGGCATCGGGTTATCGGCGCGGCCTATAATGCCGCTTTCGATTTCAAATATCTGCCGGAATCGCTTTCCATCTTGACAGATGGGGCAGAAACCCGGTGGATGACTCAAAAAATCGAATTGCTGGACATTTGGCAGGCATGGGGCGATACTGTGCCGCGAATCTTCCGGTCACGGCCGACCGAATCGGGCAAGTTTTATTCTACCTCTGCCGAATCGGCATATCGGTGGGAGTTTGTCAAGCCCGATTTTGAAGAGCGACACATTGCTTGGCACGATTGCGAAATCGAATCGGAGATTCTTGTGCGGGCGCTTTCCCGTAAGAAGAAAATGCCGATTGTCAAGTCCCCTGCCGAGTTTGTTGGCTCGCTTTACAAACGAATCAACACCCGACTCGGGGTCAACGGCAAAGACCTTCTGCCCGGCTTTGTCAAGCCAGAACCTGCGATGGTGGGGGCGTAAGCCCCCACTAAATTTTCAATAAAATCAACAACTTAGCGGGCGGGGCGCCTAACCTCCTAACTCATTGTTTTTACGCAATTCTTTTCTCTTGCGCAGCCCTGCGAATCACGCTATATATTGTTCAAGGAAAAGGAGATAACATGAAAACACCAAACTGGCCGAAATGGCTTAGTGATGCAATTATCGCCGCGTATGCCGATAATTGCACTGTGAAAGAAATTGCCGATGAAATCGGCCGTACTATCGGGCAGGTGCGTGCCAAGCTGGTGCGTGAAGGCGTATATATCTCGCTGGCAATGAAAGCTGGGCGGTTGAAACAAACCAAAGCAGAGGAGCATGGATTTTGACCTACGAAAAATGGATTTTGCAGGTTGAACAGATTATTGAGAGCATTTTGCTCTTGACTCTGGAAGACTTGCCGGATTGGCTCAGCCACGATTCGTTTGAGGCTGGCGACACCCCGCAGCAGGGCGCAAAGAAATGCCTTGCAAACTTGGCAGACCACAAATTTGAATTTGAAATTGGTGTTCTGGTCGATGAACTGTAGTGTTGGGGGTTAATTCCCCCAACAAATCAAGCACTTATCGGCAGGGGCGCCCCATCCCGTAAGTCATTGAAATCATTAGATTCTTTTCTTTAAAAAATACCCTAAAAAGACCTGTCAAGGCGAAAATAACGTTTGCACTATGCCCGAATCTTCTGTATATATAGTTTATCGAAACGCAGATAAGGAGATTTGCAAAATGGCTACCAAAGCAACGAAAGAAGTCAAAGTGAACTACACCGATGAAATGGTGGAAAAAATCCTGACCATGTACGGCGAACTGGGCAACGACGGCATCGACGCCATTGCTGCCGCCGTGGGCCGTCCGGTCCGTTCGGTCCGTGCGAAGCTGGTGCGCGAAGGCGCTTACAAGGCTCCCGTGAAGGGTCCGAAGGCGGAAAAGGATGAAGGCCCCACCAAAAAGGAACTGCTCAACACCCTCGACGGTCTGGGCGTCCTGTCGGCTGATACCGTCACGGGCCTGAATGGTGCCACCAAAGGCGCTATCGCTGACGTGATCGCCTTCATCGAAGCGGCCCAAGCCGCCGAAGCGGACGAAACCGCCGACGAATAAGGATAGGCGGGAAACCGCCTATCTAGTCGGACAAATCTTGCATAAGAGGGCCAGACATTAAATCGCCCTGAGATACCGTGTTGCTTGCGATACCCGGCAGATAATAGCGGTAATCATTGCCCGCCCACGTCAAGCCCCTGCCGAAAGGTGGGGGCTTTTTTTGTTGCATTTTTACCACTAAGAAATTAGCTAACAAAATCAAATAGTTAGCAGGCGGGGCGCTTCTAACCCTAACTTACTGATTTATAACAATTCTTTGTTGTTGACTAAAATATAGGAAAGGATTACTGCTTATGAAACAGCAAAGGAGATAAAGATGAGTCTATTCGAAGACGATAAAGCCGATAAACTGGCCCGCATCATGCCCCTACGGTTAATCAATATGCTGGGCATGGTACATTGGGAAGAGGATGAATACCACTGTGCAAATCAAAAACTGCGTTTGCTCCATCCGTTGTCGGGGCCTTGGGCGTTGGCGATAATCTTGGTTGCCATTTTCTCCCACGGTGTTCCGGCTATCGTTGTTGAGCTGAAATCCTCTTTCCGGGAAGAGTGCGTTTGGTGGTGAAAAAGGCCATGTTATCAAATAGATAGCATGGCCGGCGCCTCATTCCCTAACCTATTGACAACACACAATAAAATACTGCTTGCCAAGATCTTTGATTATATGTTATTGTTATTTAACAAAAGGAGAAACGAATCATGGCTGAGAAGAATAATGAAACAACCATCATCTTTGGTGAACACGAAGTCGTATGCTACGGCACTCTGGAAGAGGATTCTAATTTCAGTGTTATCTGCGATGATGAATGGGCTGATGATGTTTGGTGTAATGGCCATCCTGTGACTGGTGAACCTTTCACATCGTGGCGTGAGGTTGTCGAATCCTTGTGGGATTGCTTCGACTCTCCCCTTGTTGAAATCTCGGCGGTGTGACATGGGAATTCAACTTATTATTCTTCGCATTGACGATTGGCAAGGTCTTTACAAGGACGAAAAGCTGGTCAGGCACGATCACACGATAGATGCCCGTGATATTGCTGACGCCTGTAGGAATGAAATTTTGGATCGGTTCGAAATTTTTGATGTAAGCGAGGAAACGCTAGACGCAGGTTACGGGGACTTTCCGGAAACGCTGGAGGGCGTGATTCTGGAAAATGGGAATACTATTGATCAGGAAAGGAATTTGCGATGAGTTTTGTGAGACTGTGGTGTGAATGGGATATTGGGCAGGAAAACCTTGTTTTCAAGTCGGCAGAGTCGGCAAACACCTGGATTCGAAACAATTCCTGCATTAAGGAAATGGCAAGTGAGGCTGAAATGTCTGTTGACGACTATGTTCAGAGCCTGATTGACCTGGAATTGATTGACACAACTCCACTCGAAATTATCTAATAAAAACAAGAGGTTAACAGCCTCGGCGCCTCACCTCCTAACTCACTGTTTTCATGTGAAAGATTTGATTTTACTTAATGCAAGTCTTTAGCTATAAAAGGATATAACAGAAAAGGGGAAGGATATGCATACAGAGGCGGCAGAATACCACTATTACCATTACCTGATCACCAAGAAACGCTAGGAGAAAAGACATGGCCGTGACTTATTTCAATGACAAGACGGGCGAAATCCGTACTGTTCCCGCACCCGAAAACAAATGCGTTACGCTGCGCAATGGCGTGGTGTTGACGCTGATTGACCTGCCGAATGGCAAGTTTAAATTGACAGCGGAGAAAACGAAATGAAAATCAAAATAAGCCGAAGCTTTGGCTTTGTTGGAACCGACGATGCGTGGGAAATAAAAGTTCCCGACGATATTGCAAAATTGTCGCCGGAGTCTGATGCATTTCAACAATGGTATCAAGATGTATATCAAGAACACTGGGATGAAATGTGCGAACGTCTTGAACTGAGCCTTGAAGTCATTGCAGACTAAAATAAACCCGCTAAGTCAAGCACTTAGCGGGCGGGGCGCATCTTACCATAAGCTATTGATTTTACACGATTCTTTTTTGTTGCTATCATAATAGAATCACGCTATACATACTTATCAGGAAAGGAAAGCCAATGGACCTCTACGCAGAAGAATACATCGACTTCTTGAATCATCTGATGTTTCAAGTTTTCATCCACAACGTTGATCGTGAAATCGACGACGAAGTGACCACTGTTGACGCAATGGCAATTTTGGAGTAAGGTATGACTTTTTTAGTTGTGTGGTGGTATTGTGAAACTCAATACCAGACCAGCGGGGTCAAGGGTGATTGGGGTTGCAGCGCAGATTCTTGGATCGAAAAAGCTGCACGCTTACAATTTGAACGTGAAAATTGGCCTGATGCTGACATAGCGGTTACAATCGCTGATATGCAACAATTTGGTGATTGGGAACTCGTCTCTGTCACTCGTGAAATCTGAAAAAGGAGAAGAAATGTTCATTCTGTCTTACAAAAATGTTGACGGCGATGTTGAAGTGATTCATGGTGCTACCATGAACGAAGTGAACGACAAACTGCAAGCACAAGCCATTGAAGGGCGTCTTGATCTGGAGGATTGGAGCGATTATTCGCACGCGATTCTTACGGAAATTGAACCCGTCTTCGGCGTGCTTACCCGCGAATTTTCGACCAATCTGATTCCGTATCTAGAAGTCGAAAGCTGAAAAAACCCTGATAAGTCAAGCACTTATCAGGGGCGGCGCCTAATCCACTAAGTCATTGATTTTAAACAAAACTTTGTTGTTGCACTACCTAAAGAATCGCTGTATACATAAAGAAAGAAAAGGAGAGAGAGATGGACAGCTTGCTTGACAGCCTACGGAAAGATTTGGATCGTGCCAACGCTATTGAAGCAATGGCACATGAGGAATATAAAACCTCTCGCCGTGCTTTTCGCCATGCTACGAAAGTGAAAAAAGACATGCTGAACGCGGTTCAGGTTTTAGAAAAGGAGATGGGCCTTGTTTGAAAAATTGTTTGAAAAGTGGTTTGACATTCGAAACGGTCCACTATATGCCGCATCGAATTAGCCACCTGCAAATCGGCGAAATCAAGATCACTGAAAAGGAGACGGCATGAAAATCACGCTGCAAAAAGGCGAAACGATTGAGGTTTGCTTTGCTGATTCGGATGGGCAGATTGATGTGAAATTTGGCAAGAACAAAATCACCGTCAAGACCGATTTGCCAGACACCGAAGGCCGGGTCGGCACGATTTATGAAGAAAAATTCGGGAAACATTCCCATATTGACGATTTTACATTCCCATTTGGCTGGGATTTTACACAATAAAAAGGAGAACACATGAAAATTACTTTACGTCACCTTGGTGCCTGCATTCTGGCGATATTCGCGGCCCCTGCTTGGGCATACGATAGCACTTGTCTGGCTCAAATCAATTTCACCGATCAAATCGTGATGGCCCGCGATGCTGGAATGTCCCGCGACGAATTGCTGATTCGTTCGATGGACATGCAGATTCAAAACCCGATGGCATGGGTTTTGCTGGAGTCAATCTCAAAGATTGTTTACAGCGATTCCACCTATACCGCAGAAAAAGCGGCGGTTCTGTCCGGGTGGGCTTGTACGCTGCAAGACGCGGACACCCAATAAAAAAGCCTGCTAAGTTGTTGACTTAGCAGGCATGGCGCCCGGGCCCCTAACTCCTTGAAGTTAGGGGCTTTTTTCATACCGACTCCGTTCCTTCATCCTGAACCCAGTCATGGACGCAAAGAAGAATTTTCAAATCTTCAATCTTTGCATCGGGCGTTTGCAGGTAATTGATCAAAGTTTGTGCAAGCCCATAATAAGGCGTATCGTCTTTGGTCCAGTCTTGGGCATTTGATCCGAAAAGATACATCCCCGATTCTTTATCAAACCGCGCCTTGATCTGCGACTCATACGACTCAAGCAGAATCGGACGATCTTTGAAAGTCGAAAAGACTGACCGAATTGCTACGTTTTTGGAGTAGCCGCGCAGACCGCAAAGCTTACACTCACAGTTTCCATGTTTCATGCTGCCAAGATTCCTTCCCCTGAGATTTCCAGATTTGTAAACACAGCGAATGTGCGTTCGCTGCCATTCATGCCCAAAAACATGCCGATATAGTTGATTTCCAGCATAAGACCGTTATAAGTATAGGAATACGCCTCATAAGGCCCACCAGTTGCTTTACACCATGCAGGCGAATAAACTTTCCACATTCTCCGACTCCTTTTGCTAGCTCCCATTATAGGAACATAAGAGAAACCTGTGCTAGAGTCAGGGCCGTCGGCCTAACGGTTTACCAGTCCATCTATACTAACTCTGTATCATCCGTAAGGCCGCCACTGTGTTTCAAATGTAAAAGCGCCTCGGTCTATCGCAGCAGTTAGTCAGGTTCCTCTTAACTTCCTATCCAATAAATATAGATGGTTCGCAGCGTTTATGCAAGAACAAAATTAATCAATGATCTCAATAGGTTGGGCGCGGAGGCGCCCCTATTCCCAAGTTACTGGGAATAAAGGATTTATTTAGCGGGTGATCCAGCGTTGCACAGCTTTGAAATGCAAGGGAAATTCCCATTCTTCAGCTTTATGGCCGACAGGATCGTCTACCAAAACTTCCAACGCTTCACCATCAAGCAGGGCCTCAGGATCAAGAATCGCATCCAGAAAAGCTTCTGCAAAAATCAGGTTATGCCCGAAAGAGTCAGTCACCACATCGTCAAACTGTGCAATATCAGACGGGCGCAGCAGATAGCCCGTTTCTTCATACAGTTCGCGGACTCCGGCTTGCTTCCAAGTTTCGCCGCGCATCTGAAATCCGCCCGGAAGGCCGAACAGCCCACTTTTGCGGCGAATGAAAATCAGTTGATCGGTGTGAAACTGCGGCGAGGCCAACATACAAACTACAGTTGGCGCGTTGTCGTAAATCGGCGAACCATCAAAACGGTGGGCGACTGGGGTATCATTCGGCATCAGCTTCTTCCTTTGTCAAAATTTTGCCTTTGTTGCGTTCGTCCAGCCAATCTTCAAACTCGGCCAGAATTTTGCGGTTCTTCAAATCGGTACGGATGCGCGCAGTCGATTTCACCGACATATCGTAACACAAGTATACCACGGCGACGGGCACAAGCAACGGCCAAGCGGCGCAAATGCCCACAGCGTACGCACGGGTGAGCAGGTTCCGGTCCACATAGTCCAGCATCAGCACAGCAAAGACTACTGCGAGGGTCCACCACACAGCCAACGCAATCAAAGTCCAATCCATTTCTTTCTCCTTTTCTGTTACTAGTTATATACAGCGATTCGTGCGGACATACAAGGAAAAAGAATTGAACAATAGCAAGCATTTGGGCGCGGAGGCGCCCCGGCCCCTAACTCCTTGAAGTTAGGGGCTTTTTAGTTTTAGTCGATGGAATCCGCAGGCTCTTCCAGAACCTTGCGAATTTCACGATAAGTCGCCATGTAATCGCATTCCCCCTCCACCATGGCATTGCGCCAACGTTTCAACTGTTCAACAGTCACCCAACGCACGTCATTTCCGTTGATTTTGGCCGGACGCCCAACCTTTTTCGAGGCGTGATCGTGGCACAGCGTTTGATTCTGGCTGGATTTCCACTGTGCAAACTTGTCGAAGTGTTTTTCAGTGTGCTGCGATCGGTAGGCCAGTGTCGCATCCATAACCCGTGCCAAAATTGCCGAGGCTTTGCGATCTTCTCCAAAATGGTTGCTTTCATGCCCACGGCGCTGCGCCTCTTCTTTCGTGACGCGCTTGAAATGGTGCAAACCGTCATTCACATCAAAGTCTACACCAAACGGAACGCTGATCAGCCGCGTTTCCTGCACTTCTTTGACCAGATGCGGCTTTTTGGTTTTGCCGTGGCAATTCACCTTGCCGTAGGCATTGCCCATCCAGTCCCAACACCCGCTAAAGCTGGAACAGGTGAAAAGACCATCCACCCCTTCAAACACGCGGAAACGCCAGCCACGTTTCGTTTCGTAAAGCTTCCCATCTTCCAAACGCATGTCAATCTCCTTTGTTTCGTTATGATTCTTATACCCTAGAGAAACGTAGCTTGCAACAACTAAAAACGTAGCAATTACAAAGGCTTGGGCGCAGAGGCGCCCCTATCCCCAAGTTACTGGGAATAAAGGGTTTTTTCACTCGACCACCAGCACATCAACTTTGAGCGCAGCAAATTCACGCGGGCGGAACACAAAGCCATGGGTTTCGTAGTCCATAGAAATGGAGCAGGGAACGTTCGGCTGCGCATCCGTATGCGTTTTGAGAACGGCCGTGAGTTCCTGGACACCCTCATGGATAGCTTCGTCCGAAAGGTTATCTTCCAACTCCAGCCGCCCAATTTCAGCCCACACGCCATAGGACAAACCTGAAATGGTAAAGAATTTCCGCATATTGTTCTCCTTTTTCTGATGATTATGTATAGCCTAGCAAACTAAGCAAGTCAACAACTAAAATAGTCATTGTTTTCAGATACTTACCGCATAAAGCGCCCCTACCCCCAAGTTACTGGGAATAAAGGATTTATTTCAAATCTTCATACCTGCCAGCACAGCCCCCATCACTACCAAACCTGCAAGGCCACCGACAATCACTACAAAAGCGAAGGCAAAACTGTTGTCAGGGACATTCTGTGTGGGCGGAACAGGTTGAGGCGTTTCTACCTCTGTACTGTAATAAAAGTCATCCCGCCCGCCGTAATACAGAGGGGAATAGGGACTCCAGATATTGAGGGGATTCGTCAAGTCCATGATTAAACCCCCAACCGTGTTGCCAGTTTCTTCGGCGTCAAACGTTGCACATCATTCATTTTGCATCCTATAGCGGCGAACCGCATGTTTCAAAATTGTTGAAATTTTCGGCTCCGAATAGGTGATTTCTGTCAGGTCAGGCAACCTATACCAAAAAATAGTTACCGGCCCATCCGAACGATAGGCCACTCGCTTCGATCCAAACAGCCCAAACCAAGGAAACAATTCCAGTTCCACGAACCAGCTTTTGTTTTCGGATTGAGCGATGCTGATAATTTTTACTTTCATGTCCACAACTCCTTTTCTGCAACCCTTATCGCATTTCATGCGAACGCAGTCAACCACTAAAAAACTCAATCATTTCAATACATTATAGCATTACGCGCCCCGCCACGCAAGTTATTGATTTCATTCACTATTTCCAGATGATGCAGAAAATTTAAATCTGTAAGCCCTTGAAAATGCTATGAAATTTCACCCCCATTTTGATGGCGATTCGGTAACCCATTGATTCTAAACACTTATTTTTCGCCCATGTCTGAAGACATTGCGCCAGTAGAAAGTAGATTTTCGATCATAGTACTAGTTCGAGTACATTTTAAAGGTACTTTTTTTGGATACAAGTCTAGGACGCAATCGCACTTCGTGCGGGGGCAGACCCCACAATTATTTCGATTTTTTTACATGCACAGTAGTATTTCAAACGAAGTTTGAACTTGCCAGCCGTCAGCGGCACCAGTATAAAGTAGATTTGCTACCATTGTCAAGGCTAAAGTACATTTTCGAGGTGGAACTACTAGAATCGAAGTCATAATAAAAAAGCCCCGCAAGCAGGGCTTGGGGGCTATACCACACGAAGTGTGGCGGGCGTATCTAGTTGTGAAATCACTGAAAAGGGAGTGAAATGACATGAAATAACTGAAAATGGTATGATTCGTTTATGAAAATTGCTGAGAATCATTGATTCGAACGTAGATTCGAAGGGGTGCTGAAATTTTGAGCAAATAAATCTTAATATAAAAAATTTTTAGGTAGAAAATTTTATTTTCTGGAATTTTTACGTAGTAAATGACGTTAAAAATCAATATTTTCATTGTTAGGC
>Ga0075464_10000425_pt1 | contig 18268 bp, 7 predicted proteins | sample DEB19_08_DNA_5_FD_75068 | JGI IMG/M metagenome (GOLD analysis project Ga0075464, IMG submission 75068) | Aqueous microbial communities from the Delaware River and Bay under freshwater to marine salinity gradient to study organic matter... | ecosystem: Environmental > Aquatic > Marine > Coastal ...
AAGAAACCCTAATCCTTATGATAGTGAACCTTACTATAATTTAGGATTATGTTTAAAGTATTTAAATAGACCGGATGAGGCATATAAAAATTTTTACAAAGCAAGTTGGAGTAACGCTTGGAAAGATACTGGGTACTTTGCGGTTGCCCAAATTGATATTTATCGTGGAGATTTTGAATTGGCATTAGAGCATATCAATCAATCTTTAGATAGAAATGCAAATAATAGTAAAGCTTACGTATTAAAGGCCGTGGTGTTAAGGAAATTAAAAAATACAACTGCGGCAATAGAAGTTTTAGAGTTGGCAATTCAAAAAGATCCTTTCAATTTAGCGGCAATATTTGAAAAAGCAATTTGTTATGGCATAAAAAATCAATTAGAAAAGAAAGATGAAATTTTAAAATATTTAATGGTTATTTCAAGATCTGATGAGCAAAATTTCATCACCTATGCCATTGACTATGCCGCAGCTGGTTTGTTTAATGATGCATTGGAATTGTTGTCGCATATTAACACTAAAACAGATGTAAATCCATTAATTTATTATTACTCTGCCTGGTTAAATCATAAATTAAATTATCATCAAGAAACTTCAAAATGGTTAGAAATAGCTGCTAAAGCCAATTCATACTTATGTTTTCCAAATCGTTTAGAAGAAGTAAATCTATTTGAAACAGCAATGATCTTAAATCCTAATGATGCTAAAGCGCCTTATTATTTAGGGAACTTGTTTTATGATAAGCGGCAATACCAAGAAGCAATTAATTATTGGGAATTAGCCGTAAAACTTGATCAATCGTTCCCAACTACCTACCGTAATTTAGGAATTGCATATTTCAATAAGTTGAAAAATCCTATAAAAGCACTTAAATATTTCGAGATTGCTTTCTCCCTAAATACAAATGATGCAAGGGTTTTAATGGAATTTGATCAACTACATAAAAAGCTCAATACCTCCCCATTAGAAAGATTGCAATTTTTAGAAACCCATTTGAAGGTTGTTTTACAACGTGATGATCTTTATTTAGAAAGAATTTCTTTGTTAAATTTTTTAGGGGATTATGAAAATGCATTAAATTTAATTAATCAAAAGCAGTTTCACCCTTGGGAAGGTGGTGAAGGTAAAGTTTCTGCACAATATATTTATAGCTTAATTGAGATTGCGAAAGTTAAAATAGAAAATGGGCAGTTTTATGAAGCTATTGATTGCTTACAAAACGCTCAGATATATCCTAACAATTTAGGTGAGGGTAAATTATTTGGCACACAAGAAAATGACATTTTCTATTTCTTAGGATGCGCTTATGAAGGGCTTCTACAACCAGAAAAAGCCATGTGCTTTTTAGAGAAAAGTACAATAGGTTTAGCGGAACCTTCTGCAGCAATGTTTTATAACGACCAACAACCTGATAAAATATTTTATCAAGGACTTTCTTGGCAGAAATTAGGGAGTGAGGCTAAAGCGAATCAGATCTTCACAAAATTAGTGAACTACGGAATAGAACATCGATTGGATGAAGTAAAAATAGATTACTTTGCCGTTTCATTACCAAATTTATTGATTTTTGATGATGATTTGAACCTTAGACATAAAATTCATTGTATGTTTATTGAGGGTTTAGGGCATCTCGGGTTAAAGCAATTAGACAACGCTAAAGTTTTATTTGAAGATATTTTAAATCTAAATACTGAACATTTGGGTGCAAAAACTCATTTAAAAATGATTAAATAATAATACTTGATAAACTATATTTAATTAAATAATATGATTTTATGTCTATTAGGAAAAGAAAAGCATTTTTACTGCTTTATAATTATATTTAGTTGCTCTATTCAGCTATTTGCGCAAAAAAGCGTACAACACCTAATAACTCTTCCTCATAAGGTAGATTTTGTATCCGATAATCTTTTTAAACAGGGAATTCATATCAGCCCAGACGGAAAAGATTTAAGCCTTAATAACTACCACTTAACATTAAACGCAAAAGCTTATTTTCCGGTAATGGGCGAATTTCATTATTCTAGATATCCTCGTGCCGAATGGGAAGAAGCTATTCTAAAAATGAAAGCAGCCGGAATTACCGTGGTTGCCTTTTATGATTTTTGGATTCATCACGAAGAACAAAAAGGTCATTTCCGCTTTGACGATAACCGAGATGTAAAATATTTTATTCAATTATTGGCCAAACATCAATTATATGGATTAGCCAGAATTGGGCCTTGGGCGCATGGAGAGGCCAGAAATGGAGGTTTCCCAGATTGGTTTCTTAAAAAGATGACCAATGGTTTTGATCGGGTAACCAAAAATGGAAGTGTAGAACCAGAAGTAAAAATCTGGTACGAAAAACTTGCCGAACAATTTAAAGGACTATATTTTAAAGATGGAGGTCCGATAATTGGCATACAAGTAGACAATGAAGTAGGGGCAAGAACAGGAAATGATGGCTCTAAATATTTATCAGCACTTAAAAAAATAGCGCTTGAAGAAGGAATGGACGTTCCTTTATATGTGGCTACCGGTTGGCCGGGGCCACAAATTCCAGAAGATGATTTATTGCCTTTATGGGGTGGTTATCCAGATGCCCCCTGGACACAAAATACCAAAGATTTGCCGCCAAATAACCTGTATTCTTTTATTACGGATAGACGTGATCGAAATATCGGAAATGATGTTTTGAAATATACCGAAGGACAAACGCCCTTTTACCGTCATCCTTTTTTAACGGTCGAATTAGGAGGTGGAATGCAAGTCACTTATCACCGCAGACCTACCCTAAAAGCAGGAGATTTATTAGCCATTGATTATACCCGATTGGGGGTTGGCGCAAATATGTTGGGCTATTACGTTTTTCATGGTACGCAGCATCCATTAAGTTGGAATCAAGAATTTTCGACAGAGGAATCTAAGTCCAACATTTTTCCCTACCCAAACGATTATCCTAAAATATCTTATGATTTTGAAGCGCCAATAACAGAATGGGGCTATATCAGAGATTATTACCACGATTTCAAATTGTTGCATCAATTTATAGCAAGTTACGGAAACGAGCTTGCCCCGATGCTTGCTACAATCCCGTCAGATAATCCAGAGAATGAAAAGGATTTTAAAAAATTGAGATATAGTATTCGATCTGCCGAAGGCGCAGGGTATATTTTTTTTAATAATTACATCCGTCATTTTGATATGGCAAATCAAGAAGGGGTTTCGTTTTTAATCAACACCGGAAAAGAACAATTGCGCATCCCACAAAAAGGCGGGTTTAATATCCCAAATAAAGTCTACGGAATCATCCCGTTTAATAAAAATATGGGCGGTGTGTTAATGAAATATGCTTTGGCTCATCCGGCCGTTGTTCTTCCTCAATCAAACGAAACTTTGTATACTTTTTATGCTATGGAAGGGGTTAAACCCGAATTTAGTTTCGATCGAGCATCTATAAAAAGCATCAAAGTTACCGGCGGAAAAATCAATAAAACCAAAGCATTTATTTCTGTTGTAGATTTAGCAGCGGGCAAAAACTGCATGATAAAAATTCAGAGCTTAACTGGTCAAAACAGCACCATTTTATTGCTTAAAAAAGAAGAAGCCTTGCATACCTATGTTTTTCCAATTAAAGGAAAGGCAACTTTGCTAATGACGGATAAATTGGCTTTTTATGATGAGGCGAAAGATAAATTAACCATCAGATCTTTAGGAGAGAATCGGTTTAACATTTGGACTTTCCCCGCTTTAACCACATCAAATCAAGAATTAAAAACTTTAAAAAAGGCAGGTATTTTTCAGGAATATGAAGTTAAATTTTCTGCCGCTTATGCTGATAGTGTGACATTTAAAGACATTTCTAATTCGAGTGCTTTTAATCAATATCTAAATTCTTTAGAAGGTAAAACACCCGATGGTCCAACTTATGGAATTTTGCATAATACCCGTTTTCCGTATTTAAATTACGAGATTAATATGCCTAAATCGTTACCAAAAGGTATTCGCGATTTAAAACTCGAGCTCAACTACCAGGGTAATACAGCAGCTATTTATGCCAATCATATTTTAATAGCAGACAATTATTATGTTGGCGAGCCCATGGTTTTTAGTTTAAAAAGGAATGAATCGCTATTGAAAGATGGTACATTTATTTTCCAAATTACGCCCTTAATGCACGAAGCTAAAATCCATTTCGAGCCCAATACCCCCTTAAGTTTTCGAGATAAAGAACACGCGATTTTAAAAAATATTAAAGTTATTCCAGAATTTGAGTTTGTACTTTAGCCGGATAGAACCAATAATTATATAAAATGTATCGTAAAATGAACGCATTTAAATCCATCTTTTTCTTGTTCATGTGCCTGATAGGCGGTCAAATTTTTGCGCAAAACGCAAAGCAAAACAAAAGACCAAACATTATTCTTATCCTAGCGGATGATATGGGTTTTTCCGATATCGGAAATTTCGGTTCTAGTATTCAAACTCCAGTATTGGATCAAATGGCGGCCAAAGGTCTAAAAATGACTAATTTCTATAATGCCTCACGCTGTTGCCCAACCCGAGCTTCGTTAATGACCGGTTTATTTCAGCATCAAGCAGGTGTGGGAGATATGGTAAATACGCGTCCGCAACCCGCTTATCAAGGATATTTAAATAAAAACTGTATAACCATTGCCGAAGCTTTAAAATCTGGCGGATATGCCACTTTTATGGCGGGTAAATGGCATATCGGTCAGGCTAAAGAAAATTGGCCCACCCGCAGGGGCTTTGATCATTATTTTGGTTTAATAGACGGCGCAAACAGTTATTTCGAAAATCGCCCTTATCGCCCAAATCAAAAATTAACCATTGCTTTAGATGAGCAAGAATATATCCCCGCAAAGGATTATTATTCTACCAATGCTTATACAGATTTTGCGATTAAATTTATCGAAGAAAAGAAAAACCCCGACCAACCTTTTTTCCTTTACCTCGCTTATCAAGCGCCGCATTGGCCGCTTCATGCTTTGCCGCAAGATATCGCAAAATACAAAGGCACTTTTATGAAGGGTTGGGATGTTTTAAGACAAGAGCGTTTCGAAAAGCAAAAGCAATTGGGCATTATCTCGAAAGACGAAAAACTTTCTCCCAGAGATGCCAATGTTCCCGATTGGAATAGTTTAACGGAAAAAGAAAAAGAAAATTGGGACGAAAAAATGGCCGTTTATGCTGCCATGGTAGATAGAATGGATCAAAATATCGGTAAGTTAAAAGCCAAATTAAAAGAATTGGGGCAAGAGGATAATACGGTTTTTATGTTCTTGTCTGATAACGGAGCCAGTAGCGAAGATATCGATGGTCCGGGGTTTTCTAATGAAATTTTAGAGGCCTCAAAAATGCCTTCTTCTAATCCGAAATCTTTTACCGCTTATGAATACGAAGGCGCCAATGTGAGCAATACCCCATTTCGTTCTTTTAAACATTGGGAATATGAAGGAGGTACGGCAACGCCATTTATCGCTTATGGTCCAAAATGGATTCAACCACAATTGAGTCGCCAACCTGCGCATATTATTGATGTGATGAGTACTTGTTTAGATTTGGCTAAAATCAGTTATCCAAAAATCTACAATGGCAAACAAATTACGCCAACAACGGGGCTAAGTTTGGTGCCAATATTTCAGAAAAAGAATAGGAATGGTCATGATGCTTTGTATTTTGAGCACGAAGGAAACCGAGCCATTCGCCAAGGAGATTGGAAATTGGTTTCAGAATATCCTGAAAACCAATGGCATTTGTATCATTTAACAAATGACAGAGCTGAGCAGAATAATCTTGCTAAAAAATACCCAGATCAAGTAAAAAAAATGACCGATTTATATGAAAAATGGGCCATATATATTGGCGTTATTCCTTTTGCAGATTTAGATAAAAAGAGACCTCAAGATAAATTTTAGATCATTCAAATAAAAAAATAAGAATATGAAATTTAATAAGAAACAATATTTAGGATTAGTAATGGCCATTTTAAGTTTCACCATGATGGCTTTTAGTACGGAAGATAAACCTGAACAAGTCGTGTGCTTTGGCGATTCCATTACATTTGGTGCATCGGTAAACGGTCGTAGTTGGGTTTCTTTTTTAAAGGAAAATCATACGGCAATTGATTTTATAAATGCAGGCAGAAGCGGAAGAAAAACTTCTGATAAATTAGAATTACTACCGGTAATTATTAAATATCCTTCGGCAGATAAATACCTTATTTTCTTGGGCGTAAATGATTTAAAAGACGGCAACGATTCTATGGTGAATACTTGTGTAGATCATATGAAATGGATGCTTTCCGAGATCCGTAAGGTTAATCCAAAAGCTAAAATTGTTATTCTTGCGCCATGCGATATCAACTTAAAAACGATGAATCAAACCAACGTTAAAAAGAAGTACAACGAAAATACAAAAACCGCTCTTTATCTTTTATCCAAAAAATACAAAACCTTAGCCAAAGAACAAAAAACAGACTTTATATCTTTATTACATGCCGTAAGCGCACCCAATTATGCTGATGGCTTGCACCCAAATTTAAAGGGACAAGAGGAAATCTCAGCCAAAGTTTGGAAAGGGATAAAATAGGAACAATCACAATCCTCATTTCTGTTGTTTTTACTTTGCAGGATAAGGCAGGTTGCCTAATCTTTATAAAAACCCTAACATAGTAAATTAAACCAATAAAGCTTATTTGTAATTAGTAAGGCCAATTTTCGATGAATAAGAATATTTTTCTAACCATTTTACTAGGTGTTTTATTTCCTTTTTTTGGCTTTAGCCAAGCGGCACAAAAAACGCTATTATCTATTGATGGACAATGGAATTACCAATTAGATTCTTTAGATATTGGGATAAACCAACAATGGTTTAATCAAAAACTCGAAAATAAAATTCAACTTCCAGCTTCTTTAAACGAACGTAAGATTGGAAATCCAATCACCTTAAAAACAAAATGGACGGGTAGCATTTATGATAGTTCGTTTTATTATCAGCCTCGTTTATCCAAATATCGACAAGCAGGTAATATCAAAATCCCTTTCTGGTTAAGCCCAAATAAACATTATGTGGGTGCGGTTTGGTATCAAAAAGAAGTAGATATCCCAACCAATTGGGATACAAAAAGAGTATCACTTTTTTTAGAACGGGCTCATATAGAAAGCATTTTATGGGTTGATGGCCGCCAAATTGGTAAACAAAATAGCCTTGTAGCTCCTCACGTTTATGATCTTCAACAGCTTCGGCCAGGGAAGCATATTCTTACCTTAAGAATAGATAACCGCATTAAGGAAATTAATGTTGGTCCAGATTCGCACAGCATTACCGATCATACCCAAGGAAATTGGAATGGCATCACCGGAAGGATGGAATTACAAGCCACAGATTTAATTTATATTAACGATGTAAAGGTTTATCCTGATGTAGACAAAAAGCAAGCTAAGATTTTAGTGGTCTTGAAAAATACAGGTGGGATTTCAAAAAAAGGAAAATTGACCTTCCATACTGAAAGCTTTAATTCTGAGCTGCCAAAACAGTTTTCTGAAGCCATTATTCAACTCCATAAAGTTAAAAAAATAGATTCTATTTGGGTAAGAATCCCAATGGGGGATGATGTTTTACTTTGGGACGAATTTCATCCAAACTTGCATCAACTCACTGTAAATTGCAGTGCCAATGGAATGGATGATCAGCGCCAACTGACTTTTGGGATGAGAAAATTTGAAGCCAGAGGGAAACAATTTTTTATCAATAATCGTCCGGTTTTTTTACGGGGAACTGTTGAGAATTGCGTTTTTCCTTTAACAGGATATGCGCCAATGGATGAGGAATCTTGGACTCGGGTTTTTAAAATTTGCAAATCCTTCGGGTTAAATCACATGCGTTTTCATTCTTATTGCCCGCCAGAAGCCGCTTTTAAAGCTGCCGATAAAATAGGATTTTACCTACAACCAGAAGGACCAAGTTGGGCAAACCACGGAAGTTCTTTAGGTAATGGAAAGCCAATTGATCAATATATTTATGACGAAACCAATTTGATGGATGAGTTTTATGGCAACTATGCGTCTTTTTGTATGATGGCTTATGGCAACGAACCAAGTGGTAAACAGGTAGAATATTTAACCAAGTTTAATGATTACTGGAAAGCCAAAGATTCAAGGAAATTATATACTGGAGCCTCTGTTGGTGGCAGCTGGCCGGTAATTCCGAATAATGAATTTATGGTAAGGGCTGGGGCCCGAGGTTTAGCTTGGAATCGTCGCCCAGAAAGTGAAAGTACTTTCGAGAGTCAAATTAAGCAATTTAATGTTCCTTTTGTGGCGCATGAAATGGGGCAATATTGTGTTTTTCCTGATTTCTCGGAGATTCCAAAATACACAGGGGCATATCATGCTAAAAACTTGGAAATGTTTCAGGAAGATTTAGCAGATCATCATATGGCAGATCAGGCTCATGATTTTATGATGGCCTCAGGTAAATTACAAGCCCTATGCTACAAAAATGAAATTGAGAAAGCTTTAAGAACCACGGGTTATTCGGGCTTTCAATTGTTAAATTTAAATGATTATACCGGACAAGGAACGGCTTTAGTTGGGGTTTTAAATCCGTTTTGGGAAGAAAAAGGCTTCATCACCGCTCAACAATTCAGTCGTTTTTGTAGCCCTACAGTTCCGCTTTCCAGTGTAGAGAAGTTTGTGTTTAATAGTTCAGAAACGTTTAAAGCGACTATTGAAATCTCACATTATGGCGCTCAAATCTTAAAAGATGCAGTAATTAATGCGAAAATTAGAGATCAAAATGGAACGTTATTATTTACTCAAAAATTCATTAGAGATAGCCTCTCTATTGGGAATACCGTTTTAGGAAACATAAATTACGATTTAGCATCAGTAGATAAAGCTGCTAAACTGAATTTCGAAATTACGGTAGAAGGAACATCCTTTGCCAACGATTGGGATTTTTGGGTTTACCCTGCCGAATTACCAAAATATAAAACCAGTTTTTATTATACCACCGTTTTAGATGATCAAGCTAAAAAGATTTTAGATGAAGGCGGTAATGTATTTTTGAATGCAGCTGGAAAAGTGGTAAAAGGAAAAGAAATTGTACAAACGTTTTTACCTGTTTTTTGGAATACATCTTGGTTTAAAATGCGTCCGCCTCATACTTTGGGAATTTTATTAGATCCAAAAAATCCTGCTTTCGTAGATTTCCCAACAGCTTATCATAGCGATTTGCAATGGTGGGAAGTGGTTAATAAAACGCAAGTGATGAATCTTGAAGATTTTCCAATAGATTTCAGACCATTGGTTCAACCTATTGATACTTGGTTTATGAACCGCAGATTAGCTATGATTTTTGAAGCTAAAGTGGGTAAGGGGAAAATCATCGTTTGTAGTGCTAATATTTCTCCGGCTACTTCCGTAGATGAACCTGTTTCCCGACAACTATTTTTCAGTTTGCAGCGTTACATGCAATCGCCAGAATTTCAGCCTAAATCATCCGTAGATTTCAACATAATTAATGATCTTTTTAAAACAGGTTCTAAAGAGGTGTTTGACACTTATACAAAAGGCAGCCCCGACGAACTTAAACCGAAAAACAAACAGAATTAAATAAAAACCCATCATATGATTTTAAAGTCATCAAAAATTATTTTTATAGGCCTTTTAGCAACTGTCCTTTCATCTTGCAGTATTCAAAAGCAAAATCAAGTGCAAAAATCAAGCGTCCTCAAAGGCATGCGTTCTGCCAATAATTATTTCATGAATAAATGGCCAGATACCGGTAAGCCTATTATGACCAATAAAGAACGTCCTAGTAACATTTGGACTAGAGCCGTTTATTACGAAGGATTAATGGCGCTTTATAGCGTTGATGCTGATCAGAAATATTATGATTATGCGGTAGACTGGGGTCAAAAACATAATTGGGGTTTAAGAAACGGTATTAAAACCCGAAATGGGGATGATCAGGCTTGTGGCCAAACTTATATTGATTTATACAATATTGATAAAAAACCAGAGCGAATTAAAGACATTAAAGCTTCTATAGATTTAATGATGGCCTCAGGTAAAATTAACGATTGGACTTGGATAGATGCCTTGCAAATGGCGATGCCTGTTTTTGCTAAGCTAGGTGTAGAAGAAAATAACCCCGAGTATTTTGAATACATGTACAAAATGTATATATATACAAAAAATGTGGAAGGTGGCGGTTTGTACAATGCCAAGGATGGGTTATGGTGGAGAGATAAAGATTTTGTGCCCCCTTATAAAGAACCAAATGGCGAAGATTGTTATTGGAGCCGTGGCAATGGATGGGTAGTAGCTGCTTTGGTGAGAGTATTGGATATTATGCCTAAAGACGCCCCTCACCGTGATGAGTATTTAAAAACCTATCATGAAATGATGAAAGCCCTAGTTCCAATTCAAAGGGCAGATGGTTTTTGGAATGTAAGCCTACATGATGCTACTCATTTTGGCGCTCCAGAAACTTCTGGAACGGCACTTTTTGTTTACGGAATGGCTTATGGTTTAAATCATGGTTGGTTAGAGAAATCTGTTTATGAACCAATAGTAAATAAAGCATGGCTTGCCATGGAGACTAAAGCGCTGCATAAAAATGGATTTTTAGGTCATATGCAAGGAACCGGAAAAGAACCAAAAGACGGTCAGCCGGTAAGTTATGATAGTATGCCTGATTTTGAAGATTATGGTTTAGGCTGTTTTCTTTTAGCAGGATCTGAGGTTTATAAAATGGGAAATAAATAATGATGAAGATGAATCTGGTACATTTAACCAAAGATGGGGTTGGGTTAGTTTAACCAAATCAGTAGCAGATTTCGATAAAATTAATATGACTGAGGCATAAAAGTTAAACATTATCGTAACTCGTTAGCCTATTTAAAAGACTTAAATAAATATCAAGATAAAGAATGCAAGAAATGGCAGAAATAAAACTTTTATATACTTCGTTCAAAGGGTTAAACGGCAACTCAAAAACAAATAAAATAATGTCTAGCGACTTTAAATCATATTTTATTTTCCTTATGCTAAATTTATTTTTAGCACCATTTTTAGTTGCTCAAGAAAATTTAATCACAAATGTACAAGCTAGGAAAAGCTTTAGTTTAAATGGCAAATGGCAATATATTGTAGATCCATATGAAACTGGATTTTACGACTACAGGTTCAAGGAATTAAAAGAAAATAATAAAAGTGCTTATTGGAATTCTGATACCCCTAAAAATAATTTGGACCGAATAGAGTTTGGTTATAGCGATAATCAAACGATATTAGTGCCTGGTGACTGGAATGCTCAAGAGCCTAAATTTTTATATTATGAAGGAACAATTTGGTATAAAAAATCATTCGATTATGTAAAATCAAATCCACAAAATAAAGTAATACTGTACTTTGGCGCTGTTAATTACCGAGCTGATGTTTATCTTAATGGAAAGAAATTAGGCACTCATATTGGCGGATATACACCATTTAATTTTGAAATTCCAGCCTCAATTTTAAAAGATAAAGCTAATTTTTTAGTTGTAAAAGTGGATAACAAACGGCATCATGATGATGTGCCAACTTTAAATACTGATTGGTGGAATTATGGGGGTATCACACGTGATGTAAAAATATTAGAGCTGAGTTCAACATTTATTCAAGACTTTTTTATCCATTTAAAAAAGCCTATTGCAGGTGCTATACCTCAAACAAAACAAGCTGAAATTGAAGGTTGGGTGAAATTAAATGACACTTCATCTAAGGTTGTTACGATAGAAATTCCCGATTTAAAAATTAAGAAGTCTTTTACAATATCAAATAGTGATCGATTAAAGTTTAATTTTAAAGTGAATAAAATCGATTTATGGTCTCCTTCAAATCCTAAATTGTATCAAGTAATTGTTACAAGTGGTTTGGATAGAGTAGAAGATAAAATTGGTTTTAGAACCGTTGAAGCTTTTGGAAAACAAGTGCTATTAAATGGAAAACCGATTTTTATGAGGGGAATTTCTATTCATGCAGAAATTCCTGAGGAAGGTAGAAGAGCTTACAGTCATGCGGATGCTTTAAAATTATTAGGTTGGGCAAAAGAATTAAACTGTAATATGGTGAGACTAGCGCATTATTCCCACGATGAGCAAATGACTAAGTTGGCAGATTCTTTAGGTTTATTGGTTTGGTCTGAAATACCTATTTATTGGACAATAGATTTTGGCAATTTAGAAGTTTTTGAAAAAGCTAAAAATCAATTAACTGAAATGATAACCAGAGATCATAATAGAGCTAGTATTATTATTTGGTCTGTAGGGAATGAAACACCAATAAGTGAAGTACGTACCAACTTTATGCATAACCTTATTAACACGGTAAAGCAACAAGATTCAACGAGAATGGTATCTGCTGCTTTAGAAGTTGATTATAAATCGGGGAAAATTGATGATCCTTTAGGAGAGTTTATTGATGTGATTTCATTTAATGAGTATTTAGGTTGGTATGGAGGACTTCCATCTTCAAATAGAACCATGAATTGGAGCACTTCTTACGCTAAACCCATGTTTGTGAGTGAAACTGGAAGTGAGGCTAAAGCTGGCTTTCATGCTGATAGTCTAACTTTATGGAGTGAAGAATTTCAAGAATGGTTTTATAAAGAAAAAGTAGCAATGTGGCATAGAATGCCAGAAAATTTTGTTGGAATTTCCCCATGGATTTTGGCGGATTTTCGTTCCCCACGACGTAATAATCCGATTTATCAACAAGGATGGAATAGGAAAGGTTTAATAGGAACCAATGGAAGCAAGAAAAAAGCTTTTTATATTTTAAAAGCTTATTATGATGAAATGGAAAAAGCTAAATTACAATAATAAGGTCTTTGGTTATTTAAATAAAAAAGGCTAACTACTTATTTATAAAGTAATTAGTTTTTTAAAGAGAAAGAGGTATTAAAACCCATAAATGGGATGATTATACTCGTTGATTTATAAAATTGGAAATAAATAATAATGAAGATGAATATATTTAAAGCGGTTAAGCTTTTCGTGATTATTTTTTTAGGGAGTATGGGCGCTGTTTTAGCTCAGGATAAAAAAAGTGATTTTAAAAGTTTGGAGAGAAAAGTAAACGAGTTTACCTTTCAAAATACAGATGGAGTGGTGAAGATTGAATTTTGCTCTCCTCGTGTGTTTAGGGTAAGATACAGTTGGGATGGAAATTTTGAGGCAAACGAGCCTTACATGGTGAGCAAATACCAATGGGATGCAATAAAATTGAATCAATCCGATTCAAAAAACGAGATTTTGATCAATTCAGATAGCCTTAAATTGGTGATCAGTAAATCGCCTTTCAGTATTAAGGTGTATAATAAAGCTGGTATTTTGATCAATGAGGATGCTTTACCAGCTCAAAAAACCAAGTCAGAAGTCACCATCAACAAAAAAATGCAAGCAGAGGAACACTTTTTTGGTTTCGGCGAGCGCATGGATTTTTTAGATCGTAAAGGAAAACAACTAAAATTAAATGTTGGAAGGGGCGGAGGTTTGCCTCATTATATCGGAGCTTATAATATTTTAGAAGCCAATTATTGTCCGGTTACTTTTTTTATGAGTACCAAAGGTTATGGCATATATCTACATAATTCATTTGCTTCCAATTGGGATATGGGACATTCAGATCCCAACAAATACAGCTTTTCTGCTGTTGATGGTGAGTTAGATTATTACTTTATGTATGGTCCTGATTTTCCTACATTAATTAATGAATATACTGATGTGACAGGAAAGTCACCTTTGATGCCAAAATTCGCATTGGGTTTACACGTTGGAACTTACAGCGGAGGAACGTGGGGCCACGAAGAAATGACCAGCACCCAATATGTTGTGGCTTTGGCTGCAAAATTACGTGCTCAAAATATTCCTGCCGATTTAATTTGGTTGGATTCTACTTGGCGTTTATTTGGCGAGAATGGCGGAAAAGGAGCGACTACATTCGAATGGAGAGATACTTTTAAAGATCCCAAATCAATGTTTGATAGTATTTACGCCATGAACTTTAAAATGGTGGGCGTGCATCTAAGACCACGATTTGATAATGCCAAGAAGTTAAATTTATTAGATCAAGCCCGAGCAAAAGGATTCACTTATCCTGAGGATGGAAAACCAGGCGAATTTGTCAATTTCTTTGATCAAAAAGCAGTCGATTGGTGGTGGGAAAATGGCGTGATGAGGGTAGCGAAACAAGGCGCAATGTTCTTAAAAACAGATGAAGGTAGTGCTTTTGGGCATCCTGCAAACGAAGGGGAGGATAAAGTTGGGCCAAAGGGCAGAGAAGCAGAAAGATTGCACAATATTTTTCCTATCGCTTACGCAAAAGCACCTTACGAGAAATTTCAAGAGTTAAATAAAATGAGAGGACTCAATCAAACCCGTGAGGGTTATGCCGGGATCCAAAAATATCCTTTCATTTTTGCTGGAGATTGGCCTAGCGAATGGCAATATTTTGCGCCTGTAATTAAAGCAGGATTAAATATCGGCTTATCGGGCGTGAGCGATTGGGCGCATTGCATGGGTGGTTTCGAACATCTTGCCGACCCAGAATTATACATCCGTTGGGTGCAATTCGGAATGCTCAGTCCGGTCGCTTTAGTTTTCGGAATGGATCATCCAGGTTATAAAGAGCCATGGAACTATGGTGAAGATGCATTTAGGAATTTTAAATTTTACGATCATTTGCGTTACCGCATGATGCCTTATTTATATAGTTCGATGTATCAGAATTACAAAACGGGTATCCTAATGATGAGGGCTTTGGTATTAAACAACCAAACTGATGTCAATACCTATCAAGTAGACGATCAATATTTGTTAGGAGATAACCTGATGGTTTGCCCCGTAACGATTAAGGGCGCAAAAACAAGGTCTCTTTATTTGCCAAAGGGGATATGGTTTGACTACTGGTCGGGTAAAAAATTAGAAGGCGGACAATATATTCATGTGTTGGCTCCTTTAGATAGCATCCCACTTTTTGTGAAAGGTGGCGGAATTATTCCGATGCAACAGGATATGAAATATACCGACGAGCAAGAAATGAAAGTCATCACATTGCATGTTTATCCATCTGGCAAGTCGAGTTTTGATTTATATGAAGACGATGGAAAAACTTTGGATTACCAAAAAGGAAAATTCGCGATCACAAAAATCACCAGCGAAGAAACAAGCAAAGGATTAAAATTGAGTGTTGCTAATCCAGTGGGCGATTTTAAACCGCTGCAACATCAATATAATGTACAAATTCATAGTTTATCGATAGTTCCAAAATCAATTAAATTAAATGGTAAAGAATTAACCAGGGGCGATTGGAGTTTTGATGCAGCGCAAAATATTTTGACAGTTTCGGCATTAGGAGCTTTTGAGATGACCTTAAATTAACGAAAATGAAAAGACTGGGGATATTTATTTTATGGATTGTATGCAGTCTTTTTCAATTTGCCGGTGCGCAAACAAGGGAGAAATTCAACTTTAATCCCGATTGGAAACTGAAAATTGGAGATGATTCTTTGGCATATTTATTCAATTATGATGATGATGCCTCTTGGAAATCAATTTCACTTCCACATGCTTGGAATGAAGATGATGCATTTTTAAAACCCATCGATCAACTTTCTACCGGAATAAGTTGGTACAGAAAGCATTTTAAATTGTCGCCGTCATCGCCGCAAGGCAAAGTATTTTTAGAATTTGAGGGCGTTCGTTTTGGTGCTGAGATTTGGATCAATGGAAAATATGCCGGAATTCACGAAAATGGCGTAATGGCTTTTGGTATTGATGCCACTCCTTTTCTAAATCCATCAAACCAAGAAAATGTAATGGCTTTAAGAATTGATAATTCTTGGAACTATCACGAAAAAGCAACCAGTTCTACTTACCAATGGAATAGCAATAATTTTAATGCCAATTATGGTGGGATCCCGAAAAATGTTTGGTTGCATACTACGGGTCAGGTTTATCAAACGCTTCCGTTATTTAGTAATTTGGGTACAACCGGGACTTATATTTATGCTTCAGATTTTGATATCAAACAAAAATCAGCTCAAATTAATGTAGAAAGTCAGGTAAGAAATGAATCAGCGAAAGCGAAAAAAATCACTTTAGAAATAGAGGTTTTAAACCCTGAAGGAAAATCTGTAGCCACCTTTTCTTCCTTAACATTAGATTTGCAAGCTGGCGAAACCAAGGAAATTAAAGCGGTTTCAAATCTTAAAAACTTAGCCTTTTGGACTTGGGGTTATGGCTATTTATACACCATTGCAACCAGAATTAAATCAGACGGAGTCATACTCGACGAAATTAAAACCAAAACGGGTTTCAGAAAAACCGAATTTAAAGATGGGATGGTTTATTTAAACGATAGGGTGTTGATGATGAAAGGCTATGCGCAACGCACCAGCAACGAATGGCCTGCAATTGGGATGTCTGTACCTGCTTGGATGAGCGATTTTAGCAATAAATTGATATTAGAAAGTAATGGCAATTTAGTTCGTTGGATGCATGTTACCCCTTGGAAACAAGATGTAGAATCTTGCGATAGGGTAGGATTAATCCAATCTATGCCTGCCGGCGATGCCGAAAAAGATGTAGAAGGAAGAAGATGGGATCAGCGTAAAGAATTGATGCGAGATGCCATGATTTATAATCGAAACAATCCTTCTATTGTATTTTACGAATCTGGAAACGAATCTATTAGCGAGCCCCACATGGCAGAGATGAAAGCTATCAAAGATCAATATGATCCAAACGGAGGCAGAGCAATTGGCTCTCGCGAAATGTTAGATAGTAAAGTTTCTGAATATGGTGGCGAAATGTTGTACATCAACAAAAGTGATACACAGCCACTTTGGGCAATGGAATATTCGCGAGATGAGGCTTTAAGGAAATATTGGGACGAATTTTCTCCGCCCTTTCATAAAAATGGCGCTGGTCCAAAATACAAGGATCAAGACGCAAGTGATTACAACAGAAACCAAGATTCGCAAGCTATTGAAGATATCATTAGATGGAACGAATATTGGGTGCAACGCCCAGGAACCGGAAAAAGAGTAAGTTCTGGTGGCGTTAATATTGTGTTTTCTGATACCAATACCCATTTTAGGGGAGAAGAAAATTACCGTAGAAGTGGCGAAGTAGATGCCATGAGAATTCCAAAAGATGGTTTTTTTGCCCATAAAGTGATGTGGGATGGTTGGGTAAATCCTAATCCAAAAGGTATTCATATGATTGGGCATTGGAATTATGCCAATGGCGTAGTAAAAGATCAATATGTGGTTTCTGCCGGAGAAAAAGTGCAACTATTTTTAAACGGAAAATCTTTAGGTTTTGGAACTAGAACGCATAATTTCTTGTTTACTTTTTCGAAAATCAAATGGGCTGCTGGAGCTTTGAAAGCAGTTGCTTATGATGCAAACGGCATACAATTGGACGAAGAAACTTTGCGTACGGCTAAAATCCCAAAAAAGATAAAACTTACTTTACACCAATCTCCGGCTGGTTTTAAAGCCGATGCTGCCGATATGGTTTTGGTGGATGTAGAAGTAGTAGATGAAAACGGACAAAGATGCCCAACGGCCTTAAATACCATAAATTTTAAATTAGAAGGTGCGGCAGAATGGCGTGGGGGCATTGCGCAAGGACCAGATAATTACATCCTTTCTCAGCATTTGCCAGTTGAAGGCGGTGTAAACAGAGTGATCATTCGTTCCACGGCTATAGCCGGAAATATCAAATTGATGGCCAGTTCTGAGGGATTAGAAAACGCAACTTTAGAATTTAAATCGATCCCAGTAATGGTGATTGCAGGGCTTTCTAAATCTTTTCCTTCCGATGGTTTGCCTGCTAATTTAGATCGAGGACCTACGCCAAACGGGGCTTCTTATTCTGCAACAAGAGTGGCACATAAAATTGTAAATGTGATCGCGGGAGCTAATCAAAAAACAGCACAAGCCAGTTTCGACAATAACGAATTATCTAGCTGGGTAAATGATGGCAAACTCAATACCGCTTGGATCAGCTACGATTTAGAAAAAAAATCAAGAATAGATGAAGTTGTTTTAAAATTAAACGGTTTTAGAACAAAACAATATCCTATCCGTATTTTGGTAGACGATAAAGAGGTTTTTAAAGGATTAACCGACTTAAGTTTGGGATATGTAAATATCAAATGCATTCCTTCAATTGGCCAAAAAGTGACTATTCTTTTGGCTGATCAAACA
>Ga0075464_10000426_pt1 | contig 18249 bp, 43 predicted proteins | sample DEB19_08_DNA_5_FD_75068 | JGI IMG/M metagenome (GOLD analysis project Ga0075464, IMG submission 75068) | Aqueous microbial communities from the Delaware River and Bay under freshwater to marine salinity gradient to study organic matter... | ecosystem: Environmental > Aquatic > Marine > Coastal ...
ATCACCAGCGGGCGACAGTTCCATGCGCTCCGTGTAGGTCGTGCCGTCGAAGCTCGAAAACACAAGCGGCCCGCCCAGCAGCGTGCCGTAGGCGAGCTGAGCCTCTGCCGTTCCGTTTCCGCGCCGATTTGCTCCAAAAGCAAGGCCAAGGCCGGTGCCTGGATTGCTGTTGCCTTGCGCTGGATCGGCGTTGCCTTCCACATGCAGCCAGCCGTTCCCGGTGACGTATGCAATGTCGTTTGACGTACCAGTTCCGGTAACCGTGATAGCCGGGGTCGCTCCTGTTGAAGAAAGCGCTAGTACATCGCCGTTGTATGTCAGGTTTGCCGATGCCGACAGCAGCCCACCCGTGCCAGTGTACACCACGCGGCCAGCAGTCAGCCCGCTTACGGTGACGCTCGTAAATGTGCCGGGAAATCCCCCGGTCGTCATGCTTGCAGATGATCGGTACATTGCTGCTCCAAATAAAAATGCCCCCAGCTTGTTACGGCTTGGGGGCGCAAAATCAGGGGTTGAGCCTGATTAGGAGGGTTGTTGGTTTTGCTTTGCTGGCCGGTGCTGATCTCCGGCTTTGCAAGAACTTGCACTTCTCCAGCCGCTTGCGTTTGCCGGATTTGTGCCTTCAACGCGCAATCAGCACTTGCGCAATCAGCAAAAATCTACCATCTCAGCCACCCGCAGGCCCAGCGGGTTGGCCTGTCTGCCGGTCTTTCGGTCTTTCGCATCATTTGGCGATTATCCGGCAGCGGCTGAAATGGCAGGTTTTTGCCGACTAGCAAAAGATTGGCGACTGTGGTTTATCAGACCTCGCACTAGTCGGGTTGATAGGCCGATTTGTGCTTAACCAATCACCAAACTTTTGCCTACTGACGCCCCAGCCTCCAGACTGGAACGGCAGCTTTATGCGTATTCGCGGGCTAATTCGCGCGATATTACAGCAGGATTTACACCTTTGCAACATCTGATTGCCAGATTCCCGCGCCCTGCCTGAATCAGATCGTACAGCCCCTCATGCGTGCAGCCGATCAGCCTGCATTGCCGTGCTGGGCTGTATTTGCGGACGTAGCACCAGCGCAGAGCGTCACGCTGGTCTGCCGACAAGGCGCGCACGGCCTGCTCTATAAGCTGGGCGTCTTGCGTGTTGATGGCGGGCTGTAGTCGTGGTTCATGCCACTGGCGGGCCTTGCTGCGGTACAGCCGGAACATCGGGGCCATCGCTGACCGTGAGCCAGGATTCACCCACAGCGCCCAATTCACTAGCCGGTCATGGATTGCGTAATGCTCGGGGGCTACGTGGCAGTAGTCGTAGATCATGTGGCGTCCTTTTCTCGCTGCCGCCACCAGCGGACAACCTCGCCGGGTTCGTACCATTTGCACGGACTGGCAACAGACCTATGGCGGTTGTTAATGACCGGCTTGGGGGCGCGGTCATCGTGCGCCATTGCTTTTGACAATGTGTTCAGGTGAACACCCAAAATCTCGGCAATTTCCGTCATGGTTCTCAGGGGCTTGCGGCGCCCCTCCCTTTTCACCCTTGCAAACTCAGCGTAAATCGAGGTTGTAAATGCCTTCATGCCGCCATGCTCCAAACACTGTTAACCGCTGAAATAGCCCGATACACCGGCTTTGGTCGGTAGGTGTAGGGCCGCTTTTCGTTCATCTTGTCGCGCCAGTTATCCACTATGTTGTAGATCACGGGCTTTTGGCCTGCTGAGGTCATCAGCCCCAGCTTCTCGGCGCGCTTCATGTACGTGGCGATCTGGTCTAGGCTTGTTTCATTCTCTGTCCACGGCCAAATGTCATTGGGGCATGACGGGCCGATGGCTTCGACTATCTCGCAGACTTCGCGGATTCTGGCACCTATTGGGCGGGGCATGGCGTTATCCAATCAGAGCCAGCGCATCGGCCAGCAGGTCATTTTGATCAAATCCGTAGTGCTTTGCAAAGCCTTTTGTGCCTAGCCCATGCACACCCAGCGGACCGCGATGATGATCGGGACATAGCGGCATCAGCGTCAGGTAATCGCCTTTGCCCCAACCGTCAGTGCGCAAGTGATGCAATTCCACAGGTCCGGGAGCATGTGACCCATAAAGCCTGCGGCAGACCATGCGGCCGAGTGCGGCCAGCTTGTCCTTATGCCGCTGCGCCTCTTTGGTGTTATCACTGAGTCGCTTCGCCTTCGCCACAGCCTGCGCGCAGCCGTCTATGCGGGCCATCACGGGCTTATGCAGCGTTCGGGATGGCTGTAGTAGTGCGGCAAGGTTTGCGGCTTTCTCGGCTTCGCGGCGGGCTTTGTGGTTGGGGCGGGTGAACATGGTTAGTAACGTTGCCGTTGTTCCATGCGTGCGCGTGCATCAATTGCCGTCCATACCCCGCCAATCAACCCGATCAGCATCGTCAAACACGTGGCCACCTCAAGCGCAATCCAATGATCTGGCAGCGCAGTCAAAAGAAACGCACAAACCCACACAGAAATAAGCGCGGTAGATATTCCCAAAGCCAATTGCTTATGCGGCGTCATGTCACTTCCCCACATTGACAAATGGTACTGCGCTTTGGCCCATCATTGTGGGTAGCCTGCCGTCCCACTTGGCGATTGCCTGCAATTGCACGTAGCCAGCGCCGCCCTGCTTGTCAACGGCAGCGGCTTGAATGGCAATGGCTTTTGCCTCACCCTCTGCCTGAGCAATACGCGCATCAGCCTCAAATTTCACGCGCTCTAAGTTACGTTTGGCCGTCTCTGCCTTTTGGCTGGCGGTTACTTTTTCCTCAATAGCAGCGTCAAACGCTTTGCTAAATCCGAAGTTCACCAGATTGACGGCTTGTACGGTTAGGTAGTACGGCTCCAGCTTGGCATTTAGCGCCTTTGCAATAGCCGCGCTGACCTCTTGGCGTTTCGTCACCAACTCTTCCGCCGTGTAGTGCGATACAACACCCTTGAAGACTTCGTAAGTAGCCGGAACCACATATGCTGATTCGTAAGCCAACGAAGGATTGAGCATAAAAATGTCTTTGGCTTTGCCGGGGTCAGTTCGATAATTCACAGTCAGGGTCGAATGCACGGATTGCAGGTCGCGGCTACCGGCTTCGGCGTCTTTTGCTTGGGCAACATCAATGCCGGTAAAGACCTGATGAACCTTGGACACGGGCAGCACAAAGTGAGCGCCCTCGCTCAGCGTGTCGCCGCTGATCTTGCCGAAGGTTGTCACAATGCCAATGTGCGAAGGTGCCACCTGCGTGAAGCTGGCGAATCCAAGGCACACAAAGGCAAGCCCAAGAAAAATCCCAGCACCGCCGCGAACCCATCCCCTAAAGGCGGGAATAAAAAACGCCACGGCAAAACCGATGGCAGCAACGATGGAAAGAAAAATCGAAAAGGTAAACATACTCAATCTCCAGTTATCAGCCGATGGCGCGCGGCTGGGCGCGGTTACAGAAATTCTTCGTCGTCAGGAAGCGCGTCAACTTGCGTCCACGTCAAAAGCGACTCAGGCACGTCGCCCATTTCGTGCGTAAACTTTGCTTTCGCCGCTTCAAGCGTTTCAGCCTCGATATAAAGGTTGTCTCCTTCTGCGGTAACTTTGTAAATGCTCATGATTTCCTGTTTCAATTTCAGCCCAAAGCGCCGGACTGTGTGGCGGGTTCGCTCCATTGGACGCCACGTTCAGCGCCGAATGCTTCAATCAATGTCATCAAATCGCCCAACTCGCGCTTGCTCATGCGGCTGGTTGACAAGCCCAGCGCCACAAAGCCGTTGCCCTCAAGGTTGGGCACGACCTCTAGCTTGCGCAGGCTGCTGCTGAATACGTGTTTCCAGTCTTCCGGCGTCAGGCACTTTCCGTACCAATCCACTTGTCGCGCTACGTCATGCAGCATTGCCCATAGTCGCGCATTCTGCTCAATCGAACGAGAGGGTTCGCTGATCGTCACGGCGAAACCCTGCGGCGCGGCCTTAATCGCATTCATTGCCAGATGGCGCGCATCATCATGGGCAAGAATAAACACCTGCTTCACTTGATCGCTCCAATAGCCGCAAGGGCCTCATCTACGCTGTTGACCACTACGCAAGGGCCTCCGCGCCATTCAAGGTGCCATGCGATTTGATCGGGGGTTAATTCTCGCTTGCTGGGCGGCTGGCTTCCGTCTTTGATCTCCAATAAAAAGGTTTTGCCACCAAACCCACACAAAATGTCTGGCACCCCTCCGCCACACTCCGCAAGGCTTTGCACGAATGCGCCAGCTTTGCGCAGAGCCTTCACAATATCAGGCTGGTTTGCGTCAATCTTTGCTCTGCGCCGCATTAATTCGCCTTTGCTCAATCTCTTTCACAATCCGCGCCCGCAACCCTTGCAGCACGCCATCTGACTTGCTTTCGTAGTCCTGCGCTGCCCATAGTGCGTATTCCACGCCAGCACGGTCTATCAGGCTGATGGAGTGCGCCAACATGCTTTGCCGGTGCGCTGGTATGTCAAACGGCATTGCGCAGCCTCCAGAGTGTCCAGCGGCCTTGGTTGCCTGAGTGGCAGGCTCTGCGCGTCTGCTGGAGATGCCCCAGCACGTCAGATACTTTTGCCGGTTTCCATCCGGTGATCTGCACAATCTCCCATTGCGGCAATGGGCCGTGTTCTAGGAGCTTTTGCAGGGCGTGGGTGCGCGTCATGGCTCAGTCCTCAGAATAATGTATGCACCTCGGTGACCTCCAGCGTGATGCGGCTGGCCCAGCGGGGCATGTGGATGCTTGGGCGCCAGAATTCCATGGTGTCCACATCATCAGCCGCATAAAGCATGCCGCAGTTAGACGGTCGATTTCGTGGAATACCAGCGTAAACGTGAAATCCATATTCAAACGCCTGCCAAGTCTCGCGCACCCAAAGCCTGTCACCGGGCTGGCCCTGGGGGCAATCCCACCGAATGCGCCGTGCCTCGGGGAACGGCTGAAGCGGCTTGCTGTCCATTGCGTAAACAAATCCGCTTGAGGCCGTCACAGCGCGCAGCTGCTGATCTGCCTCGGGGGGGTGGCTTGACCACGCGGCGCGTCTGCGTCTTGCTGCCATCCAGCAATGCGCGAACCATCGGGCCGCTAAACAAAATCGGGCGTTCTTTCATGCTTTCATCCTTCCAGTAATCTCAGCCATGCGCCGTCTAATCTCTTCTGGCGGTGGGGCTGCGTTGCGGGTGTCTGCGTCTAGTTTGGCTAGGGCCGGATCGATTGCGCCGGGTTTCGCCAATCTGTCCTTTGGGTACACATCGCGCCAGCCGTTGATCGTGCTGGCTTCCAGTGCGCTGCTGGTGCAAAAGCCATCGTCGTGCATTCGCATCAGCTTGCGGACAACCAGCAATTCAGCACGCGGCGTGAACGGGATTTTCTTGTACGCTCGGCGCATTTCGCAGAATGCAGCGAATAGCTCGGGGTCGATGTAGCTGGGTAGGGCTGTCATGCGGCAATCTCCGGGAAGATGTTCCAATCCTTACGGCGGCGCTTCATCAGCTCCTGATACTTTTGATACGCCGCGCTTTTTGTCGGGCTGAATCCCAGCCCCTTGCACCAATAATCGTTGCGCAAAAAAGTCTTGCACACCTTGCGCCAGCTTGGCACCTTACCTGCACTCTCTAGTCGCACTTCTGCTAAATCAGGTATGCCGTTTTCATAGCCGCGCTTGCTCCACCACTTAATGTAAACCGCCAGCTTGTTTTTGTAATGCTCTGCCGTGGGCGGCGGCATGGTCTTTAGCAGGTGTTTAGCGAACGATTCGTAGGTGTGCCCATCAGGCAACTTGATATGGTGATTGCCTAGCACTGCGCCCTTTTCCTGGCAGTACAAAGCGCCAGTGTTAGCCCCGGCGACACGCAAACACACCTTCGCCCACATGGCAGGCTCTACGACCTGATACAGCCAAAGCCCCTTGCGTGCCTCATCCCCAAAGGGCTCACATATCCGCATCTGGCTAATCTTGATTCCAGCCTGATGCATTCGGTCATACAGCGCGTTGTAGGGCTTGTTTTCCTTCGCCAGATACGTCCAAATATCCTCGGTGCGCCAGTCATAGATCGGGTACACGTTCCATGCGTCATCTATGGCGTTTGTCGTCCATGCTTTTCCGTCATACTTGGGCTTGTTGTCGCGGGCCACGGTGCGAAAGCGATTCAAGCTCTCATCTGCGCGAATGCCAACAAAGCAGGCGCATGGCTCACCATTGGCGAACCACTGCGCAAATGCCGGTACAAATTCCTCAAACGGCATCGCCTCATAGTAGAACGGGTAACGGCTCGGGTCTGTGATGCTCATGGGGTCAGGCTGGCGCACCCAAAGGTCTTTTTTCTGCGCATCCCAAGCCGTCCACTCCGGCTCAATTTGGCTGCATGAGTTCCATGTTTTCATGGGCAGTGCAAACCAATAAGGCTCTATCCACTCCGCGTACTCCTGATACATCTGCCGCGTGAAATCAATGGTAAGGCCAATCTGACACTCCCAATCAATCATGAACAGGCCAATCTTTCGATTGCGGCGCTTTGCCTCATCCATGACCATGTGCAGCATGACGGTGGAGTCCTTGCCGCCGCTAAAGCTGAGATAGATTCGCTTGAAGTTATCGAACGTCCAGCTTATGCGCTCTTGCGCTGCTGTGTAAACGTCCATTCCGAGCCCGCGCTTAGGCATAGTTCGCCCTCCAGTATGCAATTGCGTTGTCTGCCGCCATGTTTGCTAAGTCTTGCTGCTCTTTGGTCAGCGTTCGCCACGCCAGCCGGGTTAAGTCTTCCGGCGCGTTGTGATTTATGGCGCAGCCAGCGTGCCCAATCCACGCTTGGTGATTCATGGTGCCAGCGGTCAACGCCGCTTCACATGAAAACGGCCACTCATCTACGGCGCGCTTCATGGCCGATTCAAAGTCTTGATAAGCGATCATCAGGGCTGCTGATTTTTCAATGTAGCCGCTGCGCTCATTCGGCGGGACTTGTTTCCACATGTTCGTCTTGTATTCCTCGCACTTCTCCCAATGGTGAAATATCCTCTTCAATCTCGTCTCCAGTGAATGATTCAGCTTCCCATGCCTCGGAAAATGCGCGGTCAGCAAAAATGCTGGCAAGGCCCGTAACCTGTTGCAGCCGCAAAACCTCGTCGGCCTCCATGCCTAACTCTGTGGCGATCTTTTCGTCGCTCCAGAATCGTCGCTTTAGCTCCACAACAATGTCTGACATTGCCTCAACTTTGTGCTTGCCGCGCGCCCGGTTGTGGCGAATCGTTGCGGCCATGCGATCGGATTTGTCGTGTCTGTCAGTGTTAATCTGCACCAGCGGCAGATAGCCGTGTACGCGCTCTTGAATGTCGCTGCACTCCTTGCCTACCCGGTGACGGTGAAAGCCGTCCACGACCTCGTAAGAGCCCTCTGCAGGCATTGATACGATGGGCTGCGTATAGCCGTCTGCGGCGATGGAAAGCCTGAGCAATTCCATCTCGGGGGGCGCTACTGAGTTAGGGTTGTAGTCGTTGCTGTGAACATCGGTGTTTTTCACCCATCTCACGTAATCAACCGGCTCTGTTTTGAATGGGCTGATTGCGTGAATCATGGCCCTGATTTTGTTGATGGCGTCAACCCGCTGCTCAATTGGCAACTGGCCTACGTCAAACAGGATTGGCTTGACGTTTTCCATAAGCGAATCGACGTCATTCTGAAAAATTGAAAGTGTTTCCATTTGTCGAATATCCCGCCTTTGTTTCTGTTTGTGTACTAGGGGAAACCCTATGTTTTGTTATTGATTTCTGTTTAGTCATAGGTCGCCTAATGCAGGGGCTTGGGTGATCCCCCTGCCTTCTGCCTTCTGCCTGCTCTTTGACTGAAATACAAGAAAAACACACAACGGGTGAACTGACCTTTTCACAGAGAGTGGGTTAGTCTCTCGCGTCGGCCCAAAACGCCCCTAGCATCACCACAATAGTCACCGTTCGGTGGGCGGCTAGTCTGCCACTTCCACCCCAGACCCCTGCAAGCTCTGGTTTTTTCTTGTTGACCTGAAACGTCGATCCTCGGTGTTTCTCGGGTGCAGCCCATGCAGGCCCTTTAGCTGTGTCAATCCGCGCCCTGACGGTGACGGTGTTTTGGTTTGGCGCCCCTACCGGGAATCGAACCCGGCTACTAAACGGATAGACAAGTCCGCAGTAGTCCAACCAAGGGCAAACAAACCAAAACACCGTCTTGGACGATGCTTTGTGGTGACGGCAGGACGGCCAGTCCCTGCGATGGCACTGTCTGACGTGCCCCACAAGCCGTGCTTCCGGGATTTCTCCCCGCATGAGCATCGGTCTAACTGTCTTCCCGAGGTCGTTAGCCCTCGCGTTTTAGCTGTTTTGGTCGCCCGTTACCTCAAAAGGTTTTACGACCGTTTGTCACCACAAAACACCGCCCAGAACGCAAAAAGGGCCTTTTCTGCTGCGCTCCAGTGCTCGAACCACTGCCCACGTATTAGGTGGATGAACGCATGAGAAAAGGCCCTCATACTTTGTCGCTGTGGTTCGAGCACGTTGACCGTTTCAATTATGCCCAGCACTTACGTTTTGTCAACCCGTTTTTAACGCATTCCATGCAGAAATCAGCTTGCGCTCGATCTGCGGCAGCTTTTCAACGGCCTCATCAGGCGAAATGCTGTAGGCCATCAGCTTGAACCATTCGTCAAACTGACCACATACTTCAATCTCAAGGCTTGCGCCGTCGATTCCGTTTCTTTTGAAGCTGTACGGTCTTACAACAATCTGCATTGGCTTGCCATCGTTGCATTCGCATTCTCTGGCGTCCAGTTGAGTTCGGCGGTAGGCATACCAGTTGCATTGGTTCATCTGGTATGCGTCACCGTACTGTGCCGCAATGCGGAAACCTTGCGACTCCAGCCATGCGCGCGTGTCGTCAAGTCCTTGAAAGCTCATACAGACCTCCACACCTTACACCCGCCCCGCTGCTCATCCGTCATGTACAGCCCCTCGCATTCACTCATGCGCTTGTTGACCTTGTACCAATCCTCGAGCAGCATGGAGGCGACTTCCTTGCTTGTAGCGCCTCCCAGGTGGGCTACAGCGGCCTTAATCGCGCTGCGCAATAGGTGGGTAGCTGCGGCAGCTTCCGTGCGCTTGGCGGCGTCGTGGCTGGTGCTGGGGTCGCTCTTGCGCGCTCGGGCTGGCTTGGCGCGGTTTAGGGGGTAGAGTTCGGTTAGGACGATGTTCATTTGCCATCCTTCTTGATTTCAATGATTTCAACGTCGAGCCACCCCGCCCGCTCAGCAAGGCGCTTGCATTCTTGCGCCGCCTCTGGCACTTCATAGGGCTTGCTGCGCACTGCGGTTTTCTTAGTGTTGCGCCTCCACAAATCCTCATTCCATGGCGGTGGAATTTTTATTCCGCGCTTGGTTTCAGCCTCCTTCTCCGCTGTAGCAATGTCTTTGATGCGCTGAGTCATGGCCTCTTCCATTGCGCCGGGTGCGTGACCTACAACGCGCCAACCATTGTGATAGGCGCCTTTATCAGGTCGCGTGGATTTTGGCTTTGCGTGTTTGGATGAATCGAGTTCAACCGTTTCGCCTTTGTAATTTACGTATGAAATCATGGTCATTTCCCATTCCCGTTGTAAGGTGAACCGCGCAGAATCTTTGCCGTCTTGTCAGAGCATGCCTGAGCATCAGACGGTAGCTGTATGCCGCCTTTGCGCATGTGGCTGCGGGGGTCGACCAGCGGAAAGGGCTTCCACTGGCGTGGGGGTTGGGGCTTGGTCATGCAGTGGCCCAGACAATTGGCAGTTGGTCGTCAAGACGACGAATGAGCCCATGGGCTTCTAGCACCTTGAGTTCGCGCAGTACCAGCGCGGCGTGCTGCGCGTTCGTTACGCTGCACGGCTGCCTGTCAACGCGCCTTTTGATTTCATTGGTCGTAAAACCGGATGTGCTGGAGCAGATTTCATTGACCAACGCCAGCAAAGTGCGTTGCATATCGGTGAGGTCTGTCATTCCAGCGCCTCCGCTACGATCAGAAGGAAGGTGCGGGCATCATCGCCTATCCAGAGGCTGGTTATGTTGGGGCTCTCAAAATCCAAAACCACATCCAAGGCCGGTTTGCGCAATTCAAAAGCGGGGATTTCCGCATACAGCGCAGCCTCGCGCAGTTGTTCGCTGATGGTCATGCGGCATCCTCCAATTTGGAATCCCATTTCCTGAAAAACCAGTCTTTCAGGCGTTTCGAGTTTTGTTCAGCGGTAGCATTGATGGCCCATGCTCCGCGCGGGCTAATGCCGTACTCGCAAAAATTGGCGCTGCACAGAATCTCCATCAGCAGTTCCACGTAAGCGGGCGATAATTCTAGCCGTTGGGCAATATCGTCATACCAACTTCCCTCAAGGCGCGTTTGCTCAAAGACGCGAATCAGGTTGGCGTCAGCTTTTGAGCCATAGCCGGAACAAGACAAACCGGCCTCTTCCCAAAAATCCCATTCTTCTGCGATTTCGTCGGTCATGCGGCCTCCAGTGCTTTAAGGGCGGCGGCTGCTTTTTCTGTGGCGTCAATGAAATCGGCAGCAGTGGGCGTGGGGCTTGTGATGCTTTGCAACGCCTCCACGCAATCAAGCAGAGCTATGACGCGGGCGGGGTGGAAAGCGATGATGTACGGCTGCGCTTCGTAGTCGTCACATTGCCGAGCCCAGCCTTCATGATCTGGCTCAAAATCAAGCGCGCTTGCCGCCTCCGCAATCTCTCGCAGCTCGTTGATGTTCATACATGCTCCTTGGGTTAAGTCTGCCAAAGATAGCGCATATACAGCAGTTGCACACCTAGGGTAAACCCCTAGATACTTTTTTGCTGGGATGGGTAGGATTCAGGCATTAATAGGAGCAAATCACATGAGCACTCAACACACGCGCCTTGTCAGGTATGGCGTTTGGATTTTTACCGAAGGAGGTTCGCCGGAGGACATTGCAATTGCAAAGACGGATTACGGCAACGGCGTTTCCGAAGCTAGAGAGAACGCCCGCCGCCTTGTGGCCGCGTGGAATGCTTGCGAGGGCATCAGCACGGAAACGCTGGAGCTTGTGCCGCGCTTCACTGAGGCGGGCATCAAAACCGTTCAATCGGTTGAGGCCGAGGTCGCCGCTCTCAAGGCTCAGAGGGATGAGCTGGTCGAGGCGCTGAAACTGATTGCAGCCTCTGACGCAGCAGACGCAGTGCTTAGGCCGCAGCGTGCCGTGCTGATTGCTGCCGTAGCCATTGCCCGCGTCACTGCCCCTGCTGTGGAAGGGGGTGCGTGATGATCGCATGGGAAAAGAAACCCGCTATTGAAGGCAAGCACGGTGGCTGTCTGAATTGTGGTCCGCGCCCTTCGTTCTTTCCTGCTGATGGCTTGATCGCCGTCGGCTTTGGATACGCGGCGCTCCACAAGGACGGCAAGCCCGTCTATCAAGAGCCGACCGGCGACTACAACGACGACGACTTGATGACGGGCGCGCAGGCCGAGCAAGTTGCATCGCTGCACCCGGACGCCGATTGGCGCATCGTAATGCACGGCCCGCTTAGTGGCCGGACGTACCAGCGTCACGCTCCCGGACAGTGGGCCTTGATTGAGCAAGACCAAGGATTCGCGTGATGCGCGCCGCCCTACTCCTACTGTGCTGCACCAGCGCCATAGCAGTGACCCCGGATGCAGTGGAGCTACCGCTGGCAACGCGGCACATGCAGCACAACGACCGCTTGAGCAACAGCACGCCGGGGATTGTCTTCCAGTGGCGCACTCCGCTGACCCTGGCAGGCGCACCCGTGCGGGCGCATGGCGCGCTGTTCCGCAACTCTGACGGCGATACCACTGTGTACGGCGGGTTGCACCCTGAATGGCGCATTGCTGGCCCGCTGTATGCAGGCTTCGGCGCAGGGCTGACCTACGGCTACAAGCGCTTCGACTATAGCGGCAACGCATGGCGCGATGGCGTGCCTTTCACTGATGGCAGCGTCTCCGGTCGCCGCTACGAAAAGCGCCGCTTCAATGCCGCGCTGCAACTGGACGCGCGCCTACAGGTGACGCGCCATGTATCGCTGACAGCGCACCTTGTGGCAGATCAGCATTTGTGCAAGTCGCAACCCGCTGGGCTGCACGCTACATCGTGCGCGGTTTGGGTTGGTGTTAGGGGGGAATGGTGATGGCTGAACATTTTTTGTCTAGCAGTTGCGGCAATGACAGCGTTGCAATGATGGTTAAGGCCGTGCGTGAGGGTGTTCCAAACATTACGGTCACCTACTGTCACACCGGATGGGCGTCCGAAAAGTGGGGCGCACGCATCGAACTGGTCAAGGCGTGGGCGTTGGCACATGGCTGCAAGTTTGCGGAACTGAATAAAGACGGCCTAACGTTTGAGCAGTTGGTGGAAAAGAAAAAAGGCTTTCCCATGCCCGGTAAGACGTGGTGCAGCCTGCACCCAAAGGCAATTCCATTTCTCATGTGGGCGGATGAGGTTGACCCGGAATTTAAGGCCGTCGTAATGATCGGCAAACGCCGCGACGAAAGCCCAGCGCGCCGCGACACCCCGGAATGGATTGAGTCTAGCGAACACCACGGAGGACGCAAGGTGTGGCACTCACTGGCATACGTCACCGAGACTGAACGCAACGAGATTCTAAGCAGCGAAGGGTTTGAGATTCTTCCAGGTCGCAGCGAGGAATGCACTCCTTGCGTCAATGCAAATCGCAAAGACATGGTGCGCATGCAGCGCCGCGACATTGATAAGACTTTGGCCCTTGAGGGGCGAACGGGGCAAAACATGTTTCGCCCGCACCACCACATGGGCGCACAGGGCTTTGAACAGGTGATTCGCTGGGCACACAGCCCACGCGGAAAGTACGAGCCGCCAGAGGTTGAAAGCACTTGCACGGAGGGGTACTGCGAATGACCCCCGAACAACAAGCCCGCTACGAGCGCGACCGGGCGGCAGCCGAGGCCGAATATAACCGCCTGATGATGGAGTCAAACGCCGCCGTCATCCGCGCCAAAGCGCCAACCACCCCTCAGACCGCGCCCTCATTCTGGAGCCGCGTTTGTGCCGCCATGATTTGCGCAAGGAGCGCGCCATGAAGTGCCTCCGCCCGCTGTGGATAGAGCTACAGCTAGCCTACCTCAAATGGGCGCAGCGCGAAATGTGCCCGAGCCATCCAGACGCGGCATTTGTCACGCTGGAAATAAACCGGCTGGAGTGGGAACGTAGGGTTTCCACCAATAGCAATCCGTCCTGATGTGGGCGATAGTTGAGTTTTAACAGGAGTAATCATGAAGCGTTTTCAACAGGGTTTTACGGCAGTGGAATTGTTCATCGTGGCGCTGGTGCTGCTGGGCGGAGGCGGTTGGATTGCCAACATCGTCAAGCTGGTCGGCATGGATTTTGGCGCAATCACTGGCATGCTGATCGTTCGCGCCATCGGCATCTTTATTGCGCCGCTTGGTGCTGTCATGGGTTACATCTAAGGAGCAATCATGGCTGAACACAAACATGCGGCGGTGCTGCGGGCTATTGCTGACAAAGGGATTGAATCAGTGGAATACCTTGGCGTTTCTGGCCGATGGCTTGTTTCTTACGGAAACATGAATCCGATAACTTGTCCTGAACGCGAATGGCGCATCAAGCCAGAGCCTAAGCCGGATGTGGTGCGGTATTGGCCCGTGAATACAACCGGTGGACTGCGGACGTTGGAAGAGGCGCGTGAATACTTTCCTGGCGCTATGTACATTATCAAGCTCACATTTGACGGCGAGACAGACAAATGCCGTGCCGAGGTACTCCCATGAAATGCGGCGCACCCGGCATGTGCGGCCATCGCCGTGACTGCCCTGACAAGCACTGTCCGGGGCGGTATATGGAGCCGCTGGACATGGATGACGCGCAGCTAGTGCGGCTGGTGCTGCGTATTTGCGCGGGCGCTGCTTTGCTGTCGATAGCAGGGCTGGCGCTTACGCTGTGGAAGATGTTTGCATGACGCTTTCAGAAAACCCTTACTTCCAGCAATGGATTAGGCAAAGCGTAAACCGCGTGGCTGCTGGGCTGCGCAGTGAGCAAGTGCTTACTGACGGCGCAACCCGCATTCAGTGCTTGTCAAGTACCGTTGCAAAAAAGCGAAACCACGCATTGGCGCTGGATAGCGAGCGAGCAACCACTAACTTATTGGCCCGGTTTAGAAAAGTGCCGTGACAATATTCATTAATGGCTGTTCGGATATCTCCAAACAGCCCAACAGCGGGGGAATAACTCTCAATCCCCCGAGCCCCTTTCTCTCAAAGTGTTGGTGTGGATACCATGAGCCGCAAGCAAGAAACCCGCACGCAGCCACCCAAAACCGGATGGCCGTCAGTGCTGCTGCAAGACGACGATCGCAAGCTGTTCCAGTGGTTCGCCAGCAGGCCAGATGCGCGCTATGTGCTGCGCAAAGTTTGCGCTCAGGTTAGGGTTTCCCCTAATATACAAATGCCACCCGCTCTATAAAATTAAGCCATCAACAGGAGAGATGAAATGGCTGTTTTTTACGAGTGGGATATTGAAGAAGTCATCGACTATCACGATGGCGACAACGACATTCAGAATCACCTTCATCAGCCAAACTTTGAAGTGTTGAGGCTGGAGCTTTCAACCCTGAAAGAGTACGTCACCCCGGCTGGTCATGTTCATTACGACCCGGTGCTTGTTTGCGACGACGACCAAGGCCGTAGCTGGGCATACATTGAAGACGGCAAGTTGCCAGAGTTTTTTGAGGACGCTTACCAATGTCGCACACGGAAGGTGCCGAAGCGTTTTCACAAGGAGATTGCGCGGGTTTCCCCTAATACCAATAACACGCGATCTGCATAAGATTGAGCTATCAACTTAGGAGCAAACACATGGGTACACGCAGCATCATCAAGTTCATTGAAAACGGCGCAACGGTCTGCGCCATTTATCAGCAGTTCGATGGCTATCTGGAGGGTGTTGGCAAAACACTGGCCGATTTCTGCGCGGCTGGAAAGATGGTCAACGGCATTCCGGTAGGCGAGCCCGGAAAATTCTTCAACGGCATCGGCTGTTTGGCTGCTCAGTTCATTGCCGCCAACAAAAATGGCGCGGGCGGTCTGTACATCTACCCCACCGACTGCGAGTCGCAAGAGTGCAATTACGAGGTACACGCAGACCGCGATGAAAACTACAATGCTTTGCCTTTGCGTCTGAAATATTCCGCTTACGGCGAAAGCTTTGAAGGCTCCGTTGCGCAGTTTCAAGCCTACATCAAGTCAGCCATGGAGCGCGCAGCATGACCGCCCTGCGCTGGTTTCGCGTCAAAGGCAGCAATACCGCTGGTCGCGTGTTCGTCAAGTACGGCCAGTACGTTGACGGCTTTCAAGCCATCGAAAAGAACGCGCAAGAGGGGCTGTTTGGCCTTGCAGCGCACCCGATGACGCCGGATGAGGTCGCAGCACACCGCGCCGAGTTTGACGCTGTTGCACGCGATGACGCACGTACTTTTGGTGAGCGTGTTGTTTGCGACCGCACCGAGCCGCGCGGGGAGTATGACTGCTTCACGCAGGATGTGCGTAATGGCAACTATTGAGCTTTTGCCGTTCGGCTATCCGATGACCTTGCGGTATGAGATCAAGCCGGAAAACAACCCCATCTTGTGGGGTGAAGCGCCGCACATTGGTTGTGCTGTTTGTCTTCTGGCTGCGCTAGTGGGCGAACACGACATTATCAAACAACTGAGCTACACGCAAATCTGCTTTATTGAGAAACAGATTGCAGAGGCCATCGAGGTAACAGCATGAAGACAAGCCCGACACAATTTGAACTTATCAAAGCCTTGCACGCAGCGCAGCAGGAATTCCCAAAGATCGAAAAAACAAAGGACGGACAGGCCGGTAACAGGAAATTCAAATACGCCCCGCTAGAGGCCATTAAAGACGCCTGCGAGCCCATTCTGTGGAAGTACGGTCTTATCGTCACCCAGGGACCAGACGCTCATTTGCTGGAGACTCGTCTTGACCACATTTCCGGCGAATGGCGGGAAATCGCCATGCCGATGGACAAGGAGTTTCCCTCAGACCAGTCCTACGGCATCGCATTCAGCTACCGCCGCCGATACAGCTATCAGGGCATTCTCGGAATTGTCACTGAGGAAGACATTGACGGCAACGCACGCAAGCGAGGCGAAAAGCCGGACGAAGGCATTAAGTCAATGCGCCACACAGCACGCGGCGGCATTGGGGACGATCTGCCGGAAGACTGGAAAATCTACCTGAAAGACCTTGCGGACGATTGCTCTGCATTGGTAAAGAGCGGCAAGGCACGCGCTGCCTATGAGCGCATTCTTGAAGACAAGCTAGAGGCCGATCAAGAGACATTCTTGTTTGACCATATGGACGCCCCAACACGCAGCGCCATCAAGGCCGCAAAAACTCAACCAACCTAGGAGCAAAACAATGGCATACCAACCGAAAGAGGGCAGTGGAGCTCTGTTCAAAAACGACAAGGGCGACAACCCGGCGCGCCCGGACTATCGCGGCGATGTGATGATCGGAGGAAAAGTTTACGAGCTTTCCGCATGGATCAAGCCGCTGTCCGGCGACTCCACCAAAAAATTCATGAGCCTGAGCGCCAAACTCAAGGGCCAACGCGCCGATTCGGGCCAGCAGGAAAGCCGCCGCCCGCCGCCTTCGCGCCGTAATGACGATGACGATATTCCATGGTGACCTAGGGTAAACCCCTATACCCACACCCTCAATCAACCGGCATGATTACAGCATGAACCTAGGCGAACAAATCAAAATCATCCTCAACTTTCAGGAGGACGCCAAGGCGCATCTATCGAATCCGCTGGTTTCGATTGAGGACGCTGCGGACATGATCCGCGCGATTGTGTTTGATGGTCAGCAGGCGCTGGCTAAATTGGAGGCGAAAGAATGAACGCAAATGCTATTGCGCTGGATGCGCTGAAACCGTGCCCTTTTTGCGGCGCAGGAGCCACCGAAATTACCCCCAATGGACGGCAGTGGACTGGCAGTGGCTGGGGTGAGCCGTCTAGCGTGTCGGTGCGCCATTGGTGCGATGCTGTTCCCGGACAGCCAAGCCGAATGCTTGAGCGCGTTGGTCGTGATGAGGCTTCCGCCATAGCCGCATGGAACCGCCGCGCAGCTATCGCAGCACTAGAGGCAGAGCCGCAAGGGTGGAGCCCAATGGAGACCGCCCCCAAAGACCGTTACATCACCGTGCAGCAGCACGCCGTCTATCGCTGGCTCCCGTATCGCCAAGGATCGGAACAACTTCGCAAAGGCATTACCGGGCGCTGGCAAAGGTATGTCGGCTACGGCTTTGAGAATGCCGAGCTTTCCGGCTACGGCTGGCGCAATGCGGAACTCGCCGCCACCCCTCCCAAGGACTGAACAATGAAAGCTACCCCCGACTCCGCCCCGGCAAGTGTTGATAGCGTAATGGCGCTGGTGTTTGCATACGGTGCAGCCCGCGTCGATGTTGACCGCAGCAACGGTGCCTCGCCCCGGCGCGCCTGCGACAATGCAATTGCCGCCCTCCGCGCAGAGGTCGAGCGCCTTGCCGCTCAATCCGATTCCCCGGATGTGTCTGCGCTGCGCGACCGCTGCAACACCGCATTGCAGAGCCTGCCGGATGCGCAATACCGAACGATGCTGGCAGGGCTGTTTGATGATCTGCTGGCCGCTCAATCTGCGCCGACCGACCGCTGGCACGATGCCGCCATGCCCCCAGAGATTGAGCAGCGCCTTGCCCCGTGGTTGACCAATGGCGCAGCCTTGCATCCGGCGACCGTCAACCTAGTGGTGCGATTTGCCCGCGCCCTCCTTGCACAGCCCGCACCGCCTGCACCGGGCGGGGATGCCGTGCGGCGCTTTCTCCAGATCATTGACGATGAGCCGCTGCCGGAAGCGACTCATCGCGTGCAATGGGTGAGGCAGTATCGCGCTGCATTGGCAGAGGTCCGCGCCGCCCTTGAGTCCGCGCTGCGTGTTGCGATGGCACCGAAGGCGGGGTTTGTGATGGCGCCGATTGAGCCGACCGATGCGATGGTGCAAGCAACCCACCACATTGACTTGTCGTACATGCCGACCCAATGGGGCGCAGATCGCGCAGCCGTTTACCGCGCCATGATTGCCGCATCACAAGCAGGGGCAGCACAGGAGCCGAAGCCATGAGAACCTGCGCAACATGCAACGCATCACACCAAAACACGGTAGAGCGCGTTACTCGCTGCG
>Ga0075464_10000429_pt1 | contig 18207 bp, 25 predicted proteins | sample DEB19_08_DNA_5_FD_75068 | JGI IMG/M metagenome (GOLD analysis project Ga0075464, IMG submission 75068) | Aqueous microbial communities from the Delaware River and Bay under freshwater to marine salinity gradient to study organic matter... | ecosystem: Environmental > Aquatic > Marine > Coastal ...
CAGCGCGTTTGTGGCCGTGACGTTGATTGCCGCCTCCGCCACCGCCGCCCGGTTCGTTTCCGTCACCAGTTGCACCAGCACGTTCGTAGAGTGCGCCCAGGCCCGGCCCGCATACGCATACGCGTTCGTCGCCCAGTCATACGACACGCGGATAAACCCGCCGTGGACCGTGTTGCTGGGCTCCGAAACGTGGGCATACGCCGAGTTCCAGTTTGACGTGCTGGCTTCAATCGCAGTGACGCTAGCAGTCGCCTCGTCGATTTTGTTGCTTTGCTGGCCAGTGACGACGCCCGCGGAGTCGGCGTTAATCGCAAACCCCGGGCCAATAGTTCCCGCGGATAAAGCGAGTGCCGTGAACATGACGGCCGCAAAGAAAACTGCCAGTTTTTTCATCGCTCATTCTCCCGGAAGCAGGAAGCCCCATACGCCTGCGCTGATATTCGTGATCCGTACATACGTGTTCGTCAGCAACCCTATCTGCGTCGTCACGTTGTTGCTTCCCGCCACATCTCCCGCAAGCCTGATAGCCGCCTCGTTCGTGATAGACGCAGCGTTGGTCGTCGCCATCGCCCTTGCCGCTCCGTCGTTCCCGCTTCCAGACCCCCACGGTGCGCTTGATGCGTTCACGTTCGTTATCAGCAACCAATCAAGCCGCGTCATGGCGCTCGGATTTGTCGTCGTCGCCAGCGTCGCCAGCGAGTCCTTCAAGAAGATCGTCCCGCTAATTGAAATCTGCGCCGTGGTCCCGGTCGCCGCCTCGATCTCAAAGCTATACGCGTCGCTCTCCCCCTCCTGCGCTGGCGTCCATAGCACGTTCAGCACACCGCCAGTCGCGCTATGAACGCCACCCGTGACACTATGATACGTGTTGGTCATCGCGTCTGTCTTGTACCGCATGACAACTTCCGCGTTTGTCGGGAAAACCCACGCAGCGCTACCGTCTACCACGGTGGGCCGGATATGCCGCGAACTGCCGCGCTTGATCTCGATGCTCCGCGACTTCTCCTTCTTGCTCAAGTCAACGGTCCACGCCTCTATCGGCGCGATGCTCTGTCCCACCGTCACTACGGCGGTCAGCGCAACCCACATGCCAAACACAAGGCGTTTGAAGATCACGGCCACTCCCTCACGGTTGTACTGACTGAGCCAGTCTTGAACCCCCTCAACGCCTCGAATCGCGCCAGCCCGATCTTGTTCCAGTAGGTGTTGCGCTCGTCCTTGGCCCGCTCGGGATCGCCCCAACTCTCTTTCTTGTTCGCCATGAGCTTTGCCAGCACACCCGCCACTATCGCGTCGGCCCACCGATTCATCAGCCCCGCAGCCCACGTGGCGCTATTGATCTTTGGAGCCAGAACAACCTTGGTCACAAGTCCGGTTGCCACCGTAGCCGTTGGCGTCGCGCTCGTAGCAAGCGTCAGTGCATCTACCCCATCAAACTTGTAGTGCGCGGTATCCTGTTCGTATAAATCATCCACCACGTCCGTTGCCGTGCTCTTGATCTTGACCCATGCAATCCGCATGATGTCGGCATCGGTGGCGGTCGGCGTCAGCGTATAGTCGGTTTCATCTTCCGTCAGCGTTTGCGATATTTCCTCTGTCCAGCACTCCGTCTGGATGCAGAAGTCCCGCATCACGTCCTTCAACACCTGCTCGATGTAGCCAGCCGGGCATCCGGGCAATTCTGGCATGACCCGGTTCTTTAGGTCTGTGATCGCCGTTATCCCGTTCGCCATGTCGCCACCCCATATCGCTGTTACGCCGACAACGACTCAAAAAGCTCCAAGTGCGACTTGGCAAGCCGCGCATTGAACTCATCATCCGCGCTCTCAATCAAACACTGGGCGGCTGCGTAGTGCGCAAGCGGCTCAACGAAGCGCGGCAACACCGCAATCTCGCCCGTCATCGTCAGCGCGTCAGGCTCTGCCACAACCGGCGCGGTCACGCAGAAAGCAAGCGGATGCCGCTGGTACAACAGGCGCATCGCCGTGTTCAGATAGGTAAGGACAGCCTCATCGTCCCACTTCTCGCCGTCTGCATCCTTGGTGAACAACCGCACCTGCTCGACGGCATCCGCTACTTTCGGGTTTGCCATTCTCTAGCCCTCGATCTTGGGCGCACTCGCAGTCACCGTCTCGGACTGATTCGCAAGCCGCGCCTTCCGAATGTTCGCCACCAGGTCAGCCTTGTTCCCAATCTTGCTCGCCCGCAACCCCTCTGCGTCGATCAGGTTTTGAAGCTCCACCTTCGTCTTGGCGTCAAGCCCGTCACTCTCGGCCTCGGGGACAGGAGCCGCCGCTTCAGCAGGCACCGGAGATGCAGTCTCGGTATCAGGTTCGGGAGCGGCAGGGGGAGCAACAGGAGCCGTAGCCACCGGAGCGGGAGCAGGAGCAACCGGAAGCGGGGGCAACGGCACGTCGCTATTAACCGACAGCGCCTCTCTGCGCTTGTTCGCCGCCGCGATCTTCTCCAACTTCAAATCCGCCAAGCACTTGAAGTACGTCGCCTCGTCAATGACCTGCATCCCCGGAATCAGCGCCGCCTCCTCGCTGTACCCGTAGACCATGTTCGTGGGCTTGTTCGTCAGTAAATCGAACCTTCGCAGATACCTCGGCATGTCAACCATCCTTCCTTCTCTCTCTCTATCGCGTTAAGAGCGGCCCGCCCCGCCTCGCAGGACGGGCCGCGTTCATCCATGATCTCGCTTAGGTCGTTTTCGGATCGGCCACGATAGCCCACACCCGAATGACGCCAGCCGCGCCGGGGTCGCCGCTCACTTCGAGCACAACCACGTTGTCGCCGCCAGCCGCCGTGGCCGCGTTGACAATCTTGTTGGTGGTGACGTCGGACGCCAGAATCGTTCCGGCCGCGCCATTAGTCGCCAACTCTCCAGCCAGCGTCGTAGCCGAACCCGCGCTAGCACTGTTGATGCCGATGGAGACGGTGATGGCGTTGGTCGTGGGCGTCACAACCTCGATGCCGCACGCCAGAAAAACATGAGGCGTTGCGAACATGAACAATTCGGCTCGGTCATTAGCGGAACTAAAGGCACCGCCAAGTGTCACTTCGCAGGAGATTTTGCCGCTGGCAAGGCCAGAGCCGAATCCGGCGCGGGACACCGATTTCAGGTAAGTCGTAACGTTAGCAGCCATTGTCTTGTCCTTCTTTTGTGGGACTCCCCCGGTTTTCTAGGCCGGGGGGGTGCCCGTTGTGATTAACCCTTCTTCGCAACCATGACGCCCAACGCCTCCGGCTTCACAACCTGCCGCCCGTACACCATGCGACCGGAGTAAAGATTCGTGCCGTTGCTCATCGGATCGCGCCGGACCCAGCTATCCGTGATCTGCGCCGCAAACGCCGTCGCCATCTTGTGGCCGAACGGAATGTACGTGCAGGTCGCCGAACCGCTGTCCGTGGTCGTCGGCAGATAGACCGACTCGTACAGGGTGAACCCGTAGAGCTGGCCCAGCCGCCCGTTGCGGACGATGCTCTTCTCATCGCCCATCTTCGCCGCATCCGCCGCATCCGAGATGCTAAGAAGGTTGCGGAACCACGGCGGAATAACCGCCCAGCGGCCAACCTGCGGAACCTTGGCCTCGGTGAGAATCTGCGCCATGTTCGCCAGCTTCTCGCCAATGTCGGTCTTGGTAACGGTGACGGAGGTGCCGCCCGATGTCCCAAGCTCGATGTCGGCGGAAATGGCACCGGAATTCGCCCCGCTGTTCTCGGCGGCAGCACCAGTCACCATATACGCCAGCATCACGGTTTCCAGATCGGCCTTGAGCGAGCGGGTAGCCTCGCCCATCCACCGGGCCTGGAAGTCCTTGATGTCGGTCTGCTTCGCCTGCACCATGCCGGTCTTGAACGCCCAGTCGAGCGCCTTGTTGATCGACAGCGTGACGGGCGCAACATACGGCGTCTCGAACGGCAGATTCACGCCGTCCGCCAGGTCACGGTGAATCGTGATCGTGGGCAGGCCACGGATCAGCACGGAATCACCAAACGCCTTGATGTCGCCCTCGTAATCGTTATTCGTGATTTCGGGCAGGAACGTCTCACCCCAAAGGTTGTCCAGAACCTTTGGTGCGGGGATCGTCGGAATATAGCCGGACTCGGCAAGTCCACGGGTGCCGGGGGCAACCGCGAACGTATTGGTCAGATCAGTAGCCATCGTCGTTTTCCTTTTGAAGCGGCGTCCGGCTTGCCAATATCATCTATCGGCCCGCCATCTGCTCGCGGAAGTACCATTCATCCAGTTCAGCCTGAAGGGCCGCAATCTGTTCCGCAGTACGGGGCGATCCATCGGCGTTCGGCGGCATTTTCCCGCGCACCTTCGCCGTATAAAAAGCGTTGTACTCGGCCATCGTGTGACTGGGCTTCGCGTGTGGGGTCGGCGGCTTCCCGCTGGCCTTGCTTGCATCAGGCTTCACTTGCCCTTCTAGGGCTTGCTTTCTCGACCCACTCGGGTCTTGGGCTTGGTAGGTCGTAAACAGCTTTGCGATGCTTTCGGCGGAAGCGTTCACGAGTATGGGGCGCTCAACGGCGGCTTCAATCATGGCTTGGGCCATCTCCCGGTAGGTGGTCCCGGTGTCGGGATTCACCATGTCCAGGAAGCGGCCCCAGTTGCTACCCGCCTTTGAGTCCTCGGCCTTGAAACCGGGCACCAACTCATCGACCTTGGCAAACAACTTGCCCTCGACGTATTTAGCCTCCGCCAACCGCGCCTGCTCTGCCGCCTTCGATTCGGACTGTTGCCGCATCTCGGCCAGCTTCGCCTCCAACCTGGCGTCCATCTCGCGCTTCAGTTCCTCGCGTGTCGCCTCGATCTCGCCACGGGCTGCTCGTAGCTCAAGCGGTTCCATGCCGTCTTCACCCAACGCCTTCTGTTCATCCGGGGTCAGGTACTTTTTCCACGGCTTTTCGGGCGGCTTGGCAGGCGGTTCCGACGCTCGCTTTTCCAGCGCGTCCAGCTTGGCCTGCAAGGACTTCAACAGTTCGTCCCTGTCTCCGTCCCGCTTCTTGAGCATCCCATCGGCGGTGCGCCACCGATTTTCCAGTTGCGCGTTCGTGGCCCGTAGCTGTTCCAGTTCGGCCTTCAACGCCTCAACCGCGTCCTCCTGCTTGTTCGGCTCTGGAGGGTCGTGTGGAGCGTTGGGATCCTTGGCGTCTGGACTCGCGGGTTCCGCTGGAGGCGGGTCTGCGGGAGTTGTCGGGTTATCCAACTGCTCCTGCTCCTTCTCCAACGCCGCGATCCTCGCCAGTTCCTCGGCCTGCTGGGCGTCCGCTAACGCCGCCTGTGCTTTCGCTCTGCTGATTGCGTCCATCGTTATCCTCGTCTCGCGCTCCGTATCCGGTCTGCCGCTATTGGTCTTCCGTGCTCGCGTTTCTGCGTCTGCACGCCGCCTCTAGGTCGGCTCCTTCTATCGGTCTGCGCTCCTCTCTCGTCGTCGTCGTCGTCGTCAATCCGTCACGACTGGTCGCTGGTGCGGCCAGTCTCTTGTGTCATCGCCACTCGCCCCTGCCGGATGCGCTCTGCCGTCATGGCGGAGATATGCTTGAACGTCACGCCGGGGGCCGCGTAGAACGCATCCAGCACCCTTTTCAGTTCACACGCGGCTCCCTGCGCCCGAATCAACTCCACGCCGTCGAGCACCAGCATGGAGTCCTGCCTATCCAACAGGTCGGATAACAAGGATTCGCAAAGGAGTTGAAAGTCGGCGTATTGCAGCAGCCGCGCCGTCGCGTCCGCAGCCTTAACCGCTCGCTCCGTTGGCTCGATGTACTTCACTCTCCCACCCCCTGCTTACGGTGTTACTCCGCGACAAAGACGTTTTCCGCCGTCCTGATCGCACCGCCTCCAACAACCGCATGAATGAAGTTTGTGACCGCTGGCGTGTCCGTAACGGTCACGGTGGCAATGCCGTTTGCGCCGGTCACGATCCAGTAGTCGCCCTTATCCACGACCTGCTGCAATTCAACGGCATCGCTAACGACTACATCGCCATCAACAGCCGCAATCGGGCCAAACGCCGTGTCGGCAATCCACAGCCGGAACAGGGTGCGTTGCGCGATGGTCGCGCCGCTCTTGTCTTTGGCCGTGCATGTCACAACATTGGTCGCGCCATCGGCGCTATGGGCGATTGACAGTGCAATATCAACAGCAGGGGTGCCGACATAGGTGAGCGTCCCGGCGATGGTCGCGTTGTTCGTGATCGCAACGGTTTCCCCACCAAGCGTGGTCGCGCCAAACGTGGTCAACGCGCCAACGTCGGTCAGCGTCAGGTCCGCGCCCGTAATGTCGGTGAAATCAAGCGCGTCATCGTCAATGGTGCCTGCCTGGATATTCTCGCCGTTCAGGTTCGTAATGGCAGCGCCGTTGATCGCGGATATAGCTGTGCCAGCCGTGATCTTGGCGGCGTCAATGGCCTGTGCGGTCACGTTCGTAATGTTCGCGCCGTTGCCAGACAGCGTACCGACGCACGTAACATTGCCTGTCACCGTGATCCCGCCCGAGTTCACCGTGATGCCGCTCGCTACGCGCACCTTGTCGTTGACTAGAACCTCCGTGCCAACCGGGTTCTGGATTGTCTCCACCCCCAGCTTGCTCACGTCATAGTTCATGTTGTCCCATGCCAACGCCTGTGTTGCCGCACAAGCCAGCACCAGCCCCGCAACCAATACTCCGAACACCCGACTCGTTTTCATTTACGCGACTCCTTGTTCTTGTTGCACCTGTTGTTCCTGTTGCGCCTGTTGCTGAATCGCCTCTGCTATCGCCTTGTCCGACTTCACCACCGAATCTTTCGGCATACCCAGTGGCTCCGCCACCTTGCGGTACATTGCCGCTCGCTCCTGTGGCCCGATGATCGCCGCGTCAATCGGATTCGCGGACGTTTGAAGCAGGGCGAGAATCTTCTGCCCCTCCTGTTCGTTCACGATTTGCGACAACGCTCCCGAACACACCACCACCACGTCGCCCTTGATCGCCTCGTCGTCGCTGTACTGCATGTTGAAATCGAACATGCGATAAACGGCGGGACGGAAGATGTACTGGTCGATCAGCGACAGCACCATCTTGATGCCACGCGCCGCGTTCGACATAAGCACCTGCAACCCGCCAAGCGTCCGGCTGGAGTTGCCGTTCGTGTCGTTCCCGTAGCTGTAGCGCGGGATACCAGTCAGCGTGTCGGCCATCGGAAGGAAGCGATCTACCAAGGAAAGCAACTCTGCCGCCCTGCTGTCCGGTTGCCAGAACTCGATGGGCTTTTCGTTCTGCACACGGTTCTGGTTGAAGAACTGCCAGATTTTGCCGGGGAAGGATTCGGTCAGCCGTTCACCAGGGGCCAGCCGCGCCATGTCGTTGACAATCGTTTGGAACCCGCTCGACTGGCTCATGTTGAAGCACAGCGCACGGATCGTCGCGTTCACCATCTGCTGTAGCTCGCGCATCAGGCGCGGCACGCCAGCACCAAAGAATGATCCCGGCTTCTCGCACCACGAGGTCTTTAAGTAAGGCCGCTTGCCGTTGATCTGCCTGTTGATCGCCACGTAGATGACTTCTCGCCCAACGAGGGTGACGTTGGCTTCATACAGCTTCAGATCGGCAAGCGGTCTTCCATCCTTGTCCTGGGTGACGCCTTTCTCCTTGAGGTACTTCCCGTGGATACAGCCCCAATACTCCACGCCCTCAATCAGGTTGCGGGGGTCAGCCGACGCAACGGACCCCTTATGCTCAAGCCGTTCCCGCTCCGAATCGGTGTTATGCTGCTCCGTGTAGACCGTGCCACTGACGCTACCGGCCAGCACCTTGTCGATGGCCGCGTCCTGATACCCCGGCACCCCCTTGAACGCTTCCAGCTTGTACGGGGCAATCTTGATCCGCTCGCACAGGTCTCCATCGTCGGTCGTGACGGCATCACGGCTCGGATAGATGTCGAATGGAGAAGGTGCCTCGAAGGTTGGGATGATCTTGGAAACGGGTTTCGGGTAGAATCCGAACGGACCCTGGACCCACTCGTAGGTGTCCACTCGCCGCAGGATCGGTCCCTTGATGTAGGCAACAGGTGCCCACGTCAGGTTGTGAACGAAGTCCTTGTAGGCGTTGTGCCAGCCACCCTCTACCATCTGGTCGTAGATGCGCGTTTCCATCCGCTTTGCGCGGGCCTTGGCGTCCTCTTGGCGCGAGGCGTCAACCCGGTCACGCAGTTCTGCGGCGTACTGCCGCATAACTGCGGGGCTAACCACGTTGCCCTGCGCGATGAACGCCTCCATGTCGGCGTTGGCCGTTTGGGCTATCGCGTCCTCGTCCAGCGGGGAAAGCTCTGGAATCGGAGATGGATTCAGCGTCCACGACTTGCCGTTGTCGTAGTTCTGCACGTCCATGATCCACGACAGGGCACCGCGTACCTTTTCACCGGTCAGCGGGAAAAAGATCACCGGCTGGCCGTTGCGCTTTAGGTCGGCCAGCTTATCTGGATCGTACTCACCGTTAAGCTGGCGGAGGTCTTCGAGCAGGATGTTGTCTATTTCCTCGGCGCGGAACTGCTTATTGGCCTCATACCGGGCGAGGACGTGTGCGGCAATGGAGTCCATCGGCTCGGGCTGAACGTAGTTTTGCGCCTGATTTGCCGTGCGCTCTGCCTCAATGGCAGCAGTAACCTGATCGGGTGTGCGCACACCCATCATAGTATTCGGAGATGTGGACTGAAGGCCGGAAACTGCCACGTTACGTCACTTTCTCGCTTTCGCGGATTCGCCTTTTCTCCCTTTTGAGAAAGCTTGACACTATAAAGATGCCCTTGTCAAGCAATTTTTCACCTTTTCCGCGCCCGAAATGGTTGTAAGCGTGATTTTACGGTGTAGATAGGCTAGATGTAGCTCACGAAACCGGACGGCTCGACCTCGCGACGCGCGCACCGGGAGTCGCCACCGATAACCGAACCTACGCCCCTGCCGCCGTCCTCCAAGTACAGCGCGGCGTACTGCGCGGCATCGTGGACGTGCGACCAGATGTTCTTTTCCGGCTCCGTCGTGTACCCCTCCCCGTCGGGCTTCTTGACCATGCGGTACTTGTACTGCTTTTGGAACCCCTCTATAAGCATGGCGCACCGGGGCGATATTTTCAGGCCGTTGCGCTTGAGCATGAAGGCTTCGACGGCCTCCTTGCGGGCGATGAACTTGTTTGTCCTGGCCTGTGACACGTTCAACCCACACCGCGCAAGCTCCTCGATAACTGTTGATTCGTCTGTAGGCGAACGCTGGCTCCCAGCAGGATCGCCCGTGTGAATGACCTCCACGCCACCGTAGCGATTCGACAAGTAGGGTTTGAGAATATTCGTGGCGAAGTTGCGGATGCCCGTGTCACCGAAATACCGCTGCCGGTCTGGTCGCGCATCCAATTCCTTTGCGCTCAACCCGCACACGATTTCATCGAGGAAGATCAGTTGACCGCGTGGCGTGATTTGAGCCAACACCACGGCTGGACTCAATCCGTAGTCAAACGCACATACCATCGGCAGACCGCGCATCACCTCAAGCTCTTGCGTGGCAATATGGTCTTCACTCGAAAACTCGGTATAGACCACCTTACCGTGCGCCACGTTGCCGTAGAAGCCCTGCACGTACACCCGAATATGATCCCTCGTTCTCCCGTAGGTCTTCTTGTGGTAATATCCAAATCCCTCGCCGAGCCACCGGATGTTTTCGGCTGGAGGATAGCGCGGGTCTTGCCCAACATTATCAACCCACGTAATCGGATCGCCGGGGTTCTTTCTCGGCACCTCAAGCAACGCTGGCGGCTGGTGAAATATCTCCCATCCAGGCGGCTTGACAACCTCGAACATTTCGTAAATCCAGTGGTCAGTGCTTGGTGGGTTAGCGTCACCCCACACACCGGTCCAGTCGAAGCCGCCGTTGCGCGGCGACGGGTAGCGGCCCACACGGTCGTTCACCTTGATGAAGATTTGCTTGTTGAGGAACTGCATTTCGTTACAGTACGCGCCGGTAAGCTCGAACGATTGCAGCTTCTCGATGTCCTCCGGGCCATCCAAAGCCAAGAAGACAATCTCGCTTTGCACTTCCGTTTTGTCGGGCATCCGAAGCCACAAGCTACCGAGCAACGGCTTCTCGTGTTTCAGCGTGAACCGATACCCGCGATTCGTGTAGTCACGTTCCTTGATCCAGTCAACAAACGTTGGAATAGTTGTCGTCGTGAGCGCAGGATAGGTGTTTCGGATCACGGCGAACCTGCTTGACCGGACGCCCTTGTAGGGCCGTTGCTTCATGGCGCGTAGCAGTATCTCGATAACGCACGCGGAGCTTTTACCGGACCCCTCTGGTCCTTTTATGAGCCGCACGGGTGCGTTGCTATTATGGAAACGTGACGCGGTAGGCTCCGCCTGGTACTGCAAGAAGAACTCCTGCTCGCCAGTCGATGCCTCGTTGAATTGAATAGCGTTTTTTTCTGCCACAATTAGCCCCCTAGCAATCCTTCCCGCTCCAGAACTTCACGGCCACCATGACCATCAGGATCACCACGATCAGCGCCAGCGGCACACCACCGATGATGACGAGCGAGATCCCAATCTCCTGCCAAAGCGTTAGGTTCATGTCTCCGTCACCGCCTTTCCGCTTTCTGGTGCCTACCCACCTATGCCGGAACAACCTCGTCGCGCCCCAAGATCATGTGATTCGAGAAGCGGAAGTTCCCGTTCGTTTCTGTTTCGATGTCCGCGCATCCCCAGCACCACTCGTTTGAGCTGCACCAGTCGGGCGACAGGTTGCACAGACAGCCAACGCTCCACGTTGAAAGCTGGACCCCGCGCACCGTCTTGCCACGCGCCGTGTCAGCCCGATGCCAGTGTGCCGTAGCGCAACAGGCCCGCGTCTTGCGGAGTAGCCACGATGCCGGGTTCAGCACGCTCCCGCCATTGTACTCGTGGCCGTGGATGAAGTTCATGTAGCCCATCTCGATTTTGGTCTTGTCACCCACATACTCGATGCCGTAGCGGTTGAACCCGACAAGCTCGTTGAATTGGAGGCACGGCAACGAGGCCAGCGCGGGTGCGTTATCCTGCACGTACCGGGTAAGGTTGATTTCGTGGTTGCCCGCCTTGAAGACGATCTCGCCCCTGAACTCGCCGCGCACGTATTTCAGGAACGCGGTAAACGCCTTTAGCTCGCCGTAGATGTCTGGATCATTGGGGTCATGGCTGAACCGGCTTGTCCGCGAGTGTTCAACCGCGTCCCCCAGGAACAGGAGATTTTTATAGCCGCGCTTTCGCAGGAAGCGGACTGCCGTTTCCACGGCCATCTTGGAGTGAACCGGGATATGCACGTCGCCAATGATGCCCCATTTATCGCCAGGTTGAATCGTGTAGGGCGTCAGTTCGGTTCGCAACTCTGCCGGGATGCCAGCCGGAACGGAAGACAACTCGCGCTCCAACTTGGATAAGGCGTCACCATTGTAGCAGTCTTTGCTTCTTTTCGCCCTGTTCTGTTTGCCGTTTTGTCCAACGACAGATCGCACGGCGGCTCTGGCCAATTCAACCGTGCGCCACAGGTCGGGCCTGTCATTATTCATAATCTTTGCAATGGTGCGATGTGGCGTATTGGGATTCGCTCTCACGTACGATTTTGCGACTTCTATTTTCGTTGCCCTCACTTGCCACCATCCTTGTTGATTACCGCCACTCGCTCCGCCGCCTCTACCCTCGACCTGAACGGACACGACGCGCAGGATGAGCAGTTACGCCGCCGATGCTGGGCGCAGTTCTTGAAGAACACTGATCCAGTGTCGATCCGCTCCGCCTTGGCCAACATCTCCTCATGGTTGTGAATCCACGACTGTAGCTCCTGCCCCTTTCGTGCTGCGGTGGCGCGGGCACCCAAGACCTTCTGCTCAACGCACTTGTCGCACGTATCTCCGCATCCGCGCATCGGGTTGTTGCAGTGGTCCCCGCTCACACGAGGGCACTTCACAAACCTCATTGCGTCATCCGCATCCAACGCCTTGCCGATCACTCTTGCTACCTGGTCCATTCGAGCAATTCCTTTCTGTGTTTATCCTTCACAAGGCATTCCTCGTCCTCCTCAACACAGCCCCAGCGCACCGAACATATAGCCGCCACTCATAGACTGCTTCATGGTTGCCACCCGGCAATTTTGTCCGCCTCCATCATCGCCTGATGAAGCGTCTCGAAGTACGGCTGCTTCATGGACTCAACCCGGCAACGGCCAACCCTGATGTCATGCTCGTCTCGCAAAAACTTCGTGATGGCACGATGCTGGTTGTCCGTGACCGGCTCCATCGTGAAAAACGGACGGTGAAAGTTCAGGAACGTGCTGCCCGTCGGTCCCTGCTTGTTCTTGGCTACCTCGATCCCCAGCACCGTGCGCCTGCCCTCCTCGCCCTCCTCGTCCAGAATGTCGCCTACCTTGGACAGCAGGATCGCCACGTCCGCCAACTGCTCGATGCTACCCGAATCCTTCAAGTCTGCCAGGATCGGCTTCTGCGTGAGCCAGTTGACGCCAAACCTCCCCTTCTGCCCATCCTTGTCTCGCGCAAACTGGCTCAAAATGAGAATCGGAATGCCCAACTCAAACGTCAACCCCTTTAGCATGGTCATAATCGCTTCAAGCTTCCCGTTCCGGTCGTTGTCGATTCGGCTATCCCCCATTGCGAACATCTGAATGAAGTCCAGCGTGACCAGCTTCGTCCCGCGCTTCCGGTGGTCGGCCCGGATCAGGGCGCACACGTCCTTCATTTTGTACAACCCAGTCTCGATCTTCTCGCGCCACCCGCCCATCTTGTCCCTGGCCTTCACCACGCGCTCACGGTACACGGCGGTCATGTATCCCTTCGACATGGCCGACAGGTTGACCTGCGCCTCCCGGCAAATGTCGCGCTGGACCAGCGCCTTGCGTCGGCTATCTCGCGTGATACGCAGAACAGCCGCGTTGTCCTCGGACATGATCCGGCCCACGATTTGACCCTCCAGCGTCGTCTTGCCCGTGGATTCACGCGCACCCAAAACCACCACGCCGGGTTGCAGCCCATTTGTCAGGTGGTCGATGAACGCTATGCCAGTAGCCATGCCGTCCAGCTTGAGCGTCACGCCAGCCTTACGGTTCGCCGCCTTTGCGTCCCACTCGGCCAAGCTGGCGTCGGCCTCCTGCATGATCGTGGTGTCAGGCTCACGCGTCTTGAGCACTTCGCACAACGCCGTGATCCCCTTCGCCGCAACTGTGCGCCCATCTTCGGCGTCTGCGGCATAGGCGTCAGACTCAACCGTTTGCGCGGCTTTCAGGCACAACCGAAGCCCGTACAACCGCACCAACTGATCGGCGTAATACTCCACGTGCTGCGCCGCAGGACACCTCTCAACGCAGGAGTCTATGTAGATCGGCCCACCGACGCGCTCCAGTCCACCAGTACGCTTCAAGTAGTCCACAACACCGATCACGTCAACCGGCCTGCCAGCCGCCATTGTGTCCAGCATCGCCTGATAGATTTCACGGTTGGCCGGGATGTAGAAGTGGTCCGGCGTCAACTCGTACTCGGCTTGCAGGAGGAAGATAACGGACGGCTCCATCAGAACCGCGCCGATGGTCGCCTGCTCAAACTCCTCGCTGTGCGGTGGAACGCGGTTAGGCATGATGCTCCTCCGCGAATTTGACGTTCAACCCGTCGAATGATGGGCGATCTGGTGTGCGGGGGCCATAGGCCGACGTTTCGTTGGCGCGGTTTGGTTGAGGAGGTGGCGGAACAAATAGTCCAGTCCATCCTTTGTTGATGGTGTATTCGATTGCGGCTATTGCGGCTGTTTCTCCGAGTTCTGCCATCGTCTTTAATTGTTTAGCCCGGCACGTAGGCGTCAGTTTTGCGCGTTTTTCTTTCCTGTGTTGCTCCCAAGCGAACCAGGCCGTCTTGAACGCATCGGAGGTGAACGGCAACGATAAGCGTGACATAAGCGTGACGTCACGCTTTGTCACGTGACACGGCGTGACGTCACGCTTTGTCACGTGACATGGCGTGACGTCACGTGACGCTGTATCTGTATCTGTATCTGTATCTGTATTATGTATCTGCTTCTTATCTGTATTCTCTGTATTCTCTGTGTTCTCTTGTTGGTTGGTGTTCTCCCTTTCTCTCTGCCTGCGCTTCCTATCACGGGCGGATACGGCGGACGGGTCATTTGACACACCATCCCGATACCGAAGGTGGTTGAGCACCATCCAGCCGCCATCTACACGCTCCACGCGCCTGCCATCTTTATCTTGCGTCCGGCTGAACGGGTCCGGTCCCTCCAGCTTCGCAAGGGCAGCCTGACAAGATTCAATATCAACATGCGCCTGATGGGCCAAACCAGGTATGGACGCCGAAACGAACCCATCATGGTCCTTCATGGCAAGCATGGTTATCCAGACCAAGCGCGTCTTGTCATCCTCGCACCAGATCGAGCTTGAAAGAATCTCTGAAAACAACTTCGTCCAGCCCATTACCGTGCCTCTCATTACAGTTCGTAAATGCCGTGTTTGTATAAAGCCGCCACAAGCTTGCCCATGACCGTGCCTACCGCCTCCGCCAGCGGCTCCTCTGACGTTAGTCCATTCCGTGTTGGTGCCAGCCAGTCGAACACCAGCACCCGCACCCGCTTTCGGCCCACGTTGACGTACAAGCCCGTTTCCACCACTACCCCCTTACTGGTGCTTACGCACCCGGTAAAAACGCCGCCACGGGGCGGCTAGACGCCTTCCTGGCGGTTTCACGTGGCACCACTCCGCATCAACCCAGGGTGCTTATCGGCCAAAGCCTTGTTGATGGCCCTTGCTTGACGCTCCGCCTTGTCCTTGTCCAGACCGTGCTTGTTGCCGTCCATCGCGTGACCTTTGGCGGTTCTGGCGATCCTCCCGCTTGGCTCGACAAGGCGGTACGACCCGTGGCGTTTCCTGACTTTTACAGGCATGTCCGGTCCCCCTAAATCCCGTTTATCTCGTCATCGTACACGCCACACTCCAGGGGATCACCCGGCAGCGGCCCGCTTCGCACCGGCTCATCCGGCACCTGCCCCTTCATCGACACGACGCCAAGCCGCTCCCGCAACCGACGCGCCAGCCGCTTACCGCCATGCAGCGAGTCGATCACGTCAACCAGGTGCTCCACGTCATGCCGCGCATCCTCGTACAGCCGGATCGCGCCCTGTGCGTCCGCCTTGTTCCGCAACGCCGAATCACTGGCGTCATTCACGGCCTCCTCAAGCTTTTCCCTAATCCGACACGAACCCAACAACAGAATTATCGTCAGTACCCATCCAGCAAACGCAACCGCTGTAATCATCACCTTCTCCTTTCCGCTGTACACACACCCGGCACTACGCCTCTTTGATCCCCAACTTGTTGAACGCCACCTTCCGCATATCGGCCAAGTGTCGCTCCGTTGCCGCCAGTTGGCCCACGCTTCCTGCCCCATTGGAGGGCTGGATACCCGACTTCCACAGCGCGTCAACCAGTTGTTGCGCCTGTTCTTGAGTGAGCCGCAGGAAGGGAGGAATGAACTCGCCGTCCTTACACGTCCTGAACTGGACCGGCTCAATAGTGCCCTGCCCAAACAACGAGGCGCCACTTAGGTTTAGCGCATCGCCCTCCCGGTCAGTGCGCCACATGCACCGAAGCTCGATGTGGTTGCCGAACCCACAAACATCATCTCGCGTTGCGTGAAAATGAATCATGGTCGTCTCCCACCCCTAGAACGGTAAATCTGACGACCCTTCATCCCCAGCAGGCAGGCCAGCCCCTACGGGTTCTTCCTTTGGCGTAGCGGGCACCGGCGCAGGCGCAGGCACCCCCTGGTACTCGCCTCTACGCTCCGGTATCGGAAGCACCACCTTAGCCTTGATCCGCGTCTCGTAGCGTTTCTGCTTCTCTTTGTCCTCCCACGACTCGTTGACCACAGAACCCTGCACGAACACCGCCGCGCCGTTCCGAATCACGTCCAGCGCCTCGTCTGGATGCTTCGTCCAGTACGTCACCCCGATATAGTGCGACACGCTACCCTGCGTCCCGTCCCGCCTCTTCCACGATTCGCTCGTCATCAGGTGAAACTTCACCACCGTTGATCCCGTGACAGCCTGGTACGTCCTGGGATCTCTCGACACCCGGCCCGTCACGAATACATCATTCATGCCCACTTCCATCCTTCCTGTTGCTCATGCCGCACAATGATCGTCGCCACCTTCAACGCCAACACCAGCCGCATCCGCACCGGCAATCCCGCCCCTATGCGAAACGCGCCGTCCACCAGTTGCCAGAATCGGGGAGTGCTCACGCCACATCCTTGATCCGCGCCAGCATCTCCTTCTGGCTCGCCTCAAATGCCGCGATAGCCTTGCGCCAACGCAGCACCGTTTCCGCCTCTACGTCATACTCGGGCACGTCCTCCCGCACCCCAACGTGTCGTACCCCGGCAATCACCGTGACGGGCCGCGCCAGTACCAGCGTTACCTTCATGTCGCACCCCCCACCACCTTGAACCCGATCCGGTCGCCCGCCAGCTTCCACGCCATCCGGTACCGCTTTGCCATCATCACGACCTCCCCCGCTGTTACATCGTCATCCTCCCGCTCATACCTGCCCCACAGCCACGCCTCGTACTCCGCTGGCGTACCGTGCTTCTTCCGCAACTTCTCCTGCGCCGGGGTTAGGGTCGTGCCTTTCATTGCTCCCTTCCTTCATCCGCTTCCCGGTGTTCACCCACCCCGAACAAAAAATACCGCCCTCCTCACCTCCAGCCGCCACGCCTTCATCCTTCATCACTCGTATTCCTTCCGCCAGTCCGTGATCCCCTTCCGCCTCTCCGCGTTGATCGCCTTCATCCGCTCACTCCGTTTCTTCCGTTCCTCCGCGCTAAAGCTCTTCGGTATCCCCTTCCCCATCTTCCCCAACTCCACCGCCCGCTCATGCGTCATGTTATCGCCCCTGCCCATACCACCTTACCTCCCCCTCCGGCTCTTGTTCACCGTCGCTCCGTCGCTATACGGCCTCGGACCTCGCAACCCCTGCAACTCCTTCGGCGTCTTTTTCACCGGCACCCGCGCATCCCCATAACCCGTCACGGGCTCCTGCACGTAGTTCGTCACCGTCACCGTCACGGGCACCTCCACGCGCTCGTACACCGCGTTCGTCACCGTCACCACGTTCGTAACGTACTCCGTCACCGTGTTCGTGATCACCACCTCCCGCACCTCGTCTACCGTGTTGGTAAACGTCACGTAGCTATACACCACGCCCCGTTCCGCGCACCCCAGCCCCACCACCACCGCCACCATCAGCAGCAGCCACTTCGTCTTCATGTCAACCTCCCACGCTTATCCTACACACTACCATACAATAAACAGAAGAAGAAGTCAACTCGCCACCAAACATTTTTAACCTTTTCGCACCACCCCTCACATCACGGGCACGCGCAGGCCCAGGAAAATGGAGAAAAAAATTATTCAGGGTACTGCTTCCCATTAGTGACTTCAGAATTGTTCCACAGGTGGACGGATAGGAAGAAGGGCAAGAGTGTGCGTGAGGAAGCCCCTACGATATAAAGCCGACGGGGGGGCGATCGCTTTGGGGCCACTGGGGGGTTGGTCTCTCGGCAATCCCGGCCCCCTCGTGCCGTCCGGGCTCGCCTCCCCACGATTGATGGCCTATCAACCGTAACAATCAACACAAGCCCATGCAAGCTAGGGAGTTACAGCAGCAGTATCTACATCAATCGTGGTCCCGGTCGCGGATGGGTGAGCAGTTGCGACATTAATCTGGATAGAAACAGCCCCACCACCACCACCACCACCAGCAACCGCCCCGGCCCGCTTGCCGTACTTGGCGGGATCATACCCGGCCACCAGCAGCTCAAGCAGCCTGTCGGAGTGTCGCCGGATCGTGCCGACCTGCTTCCCCCCCTGGAAGACAGGCTCAAGCCAACCGTCAACGGCCCTGTCGTGGAGGGCAGACATGGCTTTTGCGCGCCTAATCGAGTAGCCAACAGCCTTACAAGCCTCCGAAAGCGCATACATGCCCGGCGCACAGGTCATGGCGGCCATGTCTGCCCATGCCGCCCCCTCGGACTCTAGCGCGGTGCGCCACGTCTCGCCCAGCGCAACACGCGCCAGCAGCCTGCTACCTCGCACACGCGCGGGTGAGGACACCTTGTCCGGCAAAACC
>Ga0075464_10000430_pt1 | contig 18199 bp, 18 predicted proteins | sample DEB19_08_DNA_5_FD_75068 | JGI IMG/M metagenome (GOLD analysis project Ga0075464, IMG submission 75068) | Aqueous microbial communities from the Delaware River and Bay under freshwater to marine salinity gradient to study organic matter... | ecosystem: Environmental > Aquatic > Marine > Coastal ...
AAAGTCGGTCATCCCGTCACCTTCAGTTTGGCTAGCTTTGCGCAGCCGGTTCGGCTGGTGTTGGCGCATCGTGCCTTGGCCACCATGGCCGGTTGTTCCTTTGTTTTCTCCATGGTGCAGCTGTCGCTCAGCACGTATTTGGTGACTTATTTGTACGATGATTTGGCCTATGGCTTGGTGGGGGCGGGGGTGGCTTTGTCCTTCACGCAAGCCGGTGGTGTGGTCGGCCGAGTGGCTTGGGGCTATGTGGCTGACCGCTGGTTGGGTGCGCCGAAAACGTTGGCGCTGCTGGGCGGCGTGATGGCCCTGAGTGCCTTGGCCACTGCCTTCTTGAGCGCCACCACACCGCAGCTTTGGGTCTGGGTTATTTTGACTGTCTTTGGCGCATCGGCCATTGGCTGGAACGGGGTTTACTTGGCTGAGGTGGCGCGGCAGGCGCCTAAAGGCAAAGCCAGCATGGCCACTGGAGGCACTTTGGCTTTCACCTATCTGGGCGTGGTGTTGGGGGCGCCGGTGTTCGGTGCTTTGTCGAGTTTCTTTGGCACCTACCGCGCTGGATTTTTGGTCTTGATGGCGGCCTCGGCTGTGTGTGGTGTGGTGCTGCTTCTGAACCAGCGCCGGGCAGTTGCAGCGCAAACTTAGTCTGAAGAAAGGAATCTTGATGTCCATGGATCGCTCTTATCTTTTTGTCCCTGGTGACCGGCCTGAACGTTTTGACAAAGCATTGGCCAGCGGTGCCCATGCCGTCATTCTTGATCTGGAGGACGCGGTCATACCTGAGCGCAAGGACCAAGCTCGGGCAGCCATGCAAACGTGGCTCACGGCGACGCAGGCGAAGGTCTGGATTCGGGTCAACCCGGCAGACACGGCGTGGCATGCAGACGACTGCGGATTGTTGGCCTTGCCTGCGGTGCGGGGCGTGATGTTGCCCAAGGCTGAGTCTGCCGACGGCTTGCGCCAACTGGTCAGCCGCTTGCGACCGGGGCAGGGGATGATTCCCTTGGTGGAATCCGTGGCCGGCTGGTTTGAAGCCTTGCCACTGGCGCAGGTCACTGGTGTGACGCGCCTGGCATTCGGCTCCTTTGACTTCATGTCCGACTCCGGTATTCAAGGTGACGGCGAAGAACTCGACAGCGTGCGGACTCAGCTGGTCTTGGTCTCCAGGCGGGCGGGTTTGCCGGCTCCGATTGATGGCGTGTCGCTGGCGATTGACGACAACACTCAGCTCGAAGAAGACGTGCGCCGCTCGCGCCGCTTCGGCTTTGGTGCTAAGTTGTGCATTCATCCGCGTCAAGTGGCGGGTGTGCACACGGCGTTTGCACCGACGGTGGCGCAAATTGAATGGGCCAAAAAGGTCATCGCAGCGTTGGCCAGCGGACCGTTGGGAGCGATTGCCGTCGATGGGAAACTGGTCGACAAACCGATCGCGCTGCTGGCTGAATCTATCCTGGCCGAAACCACATCGACCTCGTGAGACGTCAGCCGACGCGGACAAAGTCAATAAAACCGCGCTCTACGTTGGTGCCAATCAGCTTGACACGCAAGGCGTCGCCTACGTTCAAGCCCTCTTGCCCATCGACTAATTTGCCTTCGGCGGGCGGCGAAAAAATGCGCACCCACATGCCACTCGGTGTACTGCCGGTCACCAAGGCCTCAAAGCGTTGCCCCACGTGTGACTCCAGCAGCATCGCGGCGTCAGACTTGCGCATTTGCCGCTCGACTTTTTGCGCTGCGTCTTCTTGCACGGTGCAGTGTTGAGCCAGCATCTCTAGCTCGCCCTTGGCGTAGGGTGACGGCTCGCCCTTCAGGACTGCTTTTAAAAGACGCGCGGTGATCAGGTCCGGGTAGCGCCGGTTCGGTGCGGTTGAGTGGGTGTAGTCGCGCACCGCCAGCCCGAAATGACCGACCGGTTCCATCTGGGGTGACTCCACCGTGTATTCGCCCGAGCCCAACAGTTTCACGATGATCAGCGACAAATCTTGAAAGTGCAGCGGATCTTTGCGGTGCTGTTTGGCCAAAAAATAGGACAACGCTTTGGCGTCAGGATCCGCCGGCAGTGTGTGACCCCGCTCCTGCGCTACCGTCACGATGCGCTGCCAGCGCTCGGGCGAGCGAACCACCCGCCGCAGTGAGGCTTGGCCGTGGCTGTTCAGATAGCGCGCCGTACAGCCGTTGGTGGCGATCATGAATTCTTCGATCAACTGGCGTGCCCGGTTGTGCACCTGTTGTTGTAAGTCGACCACCTGCGCGCCCTCAAAGACCGCCCGCGGCTGAGAACTTTCAAACTCCAAAGAACCTTGCGCATGACGCAACGCCCGCAGGCGCTGAGCCATGGCGTCCTGCAGTTGCAGCTGCGCCGCCATGCCCGGCACCGCCGCCGCAGCCGCCGGCAATTCAGCGCCGCCGTCAATCCAAGCTGAGACCGCGTCGTAAGCCAGCTTGGCCTGATTGCGCACCACCGCCCGGTACAGGGTTGATTGAGTCAAAACGCCGGCAGCGTCAAAGACCATGTCGGTCACCAGCGCCAGTCGATTTTGATGCGGATTCAGCGACGTCAGATCGGTTGAAAGGCGCTCAGGCAGCATCGGGAAAATTCGCGCCGAGGTGTAGACCGTGGTCGTGTTCAGGCAGGCATGGGAATCAAGCGGAGAGCCGAGACTGACGAGGGCGTCAACGTCGGCAATCGCCACCTGTATGCGCACTGTGCCGTGCGGCAATGACTCGCAAACCGTTAACTGGTCCAGGTCCATCGAATCGTCGTTGTCGATGGAACACCACAGCAGGCCGGTCAAATCCAAAATATCCGGACTGTCGTCGTGTCCAGGCCCAGTGATGTTTGCCAGTTGTCCCAAAGCCTGAGCTGAAAACTCAGGGGCCAAACCCCGATCGATCATGGCCTGTGTGGCAATTCTGACCAAGTCAGACCGGTGGTGTGGGTGCGGGTGATAGCTCATCCGGGCAATATACGCCCAGCCTGCCATTCACGCGCCATTTTTTGCGCATCGCTGATTTGTTGTGCATTCATATTCTGGGTCATCGCATCGCGGTTTTGGGTGGCCACGCTGTTACCGGCGGCGGCTGCAATGTTGAACCACATGTGGGCGCTTTTGTAGTCCAGGGCGACGCCTTCACCTTTGGCATACATGACCCCGAGATTGCCTTGTGCCTCTCCATGGCCCTGAAGCGCCGCGAGTCGGTACCACTTCAGCGCTTCAGCGAAATCCTGGGTCACGCCTTCACCTTTTTCATGCATCAGGCCCATGTTGAATTGCGCAGCGACATGACCTTGAGCTGCCGCCATCCGGTACCAGTTCAGCGCCTGCGCGTTGTCTTGTAAGACCCCTTGGCCTTTTTCGTACATCAGGCCCAAGTTGCTCTGGGCATTCGCATTCCCCTGCAGCGCAGCGAGTTGGTACCAATGCACCGCCTCGATGAAGTCTTGCGCTATTCCTTCGCCGTTGTTGTAAATAACGCCCAAACTGAACTGTGCCGTGACATGACCTTGCAGGGCGGCACGCCTGTACCACTGGACTGCTTTTACCAAGTCCGGCTTGACCCCAAGGCCACCACGAAAAAAGTGCCCCACTTCAATTTGTGCTGATGCATCCCCTTTTTGGGCTGAGTGCTTGAATTTTTGAAGTGCTAAGGCGTAGTCTTTTTGGGCTAAAGCGACTTGGCCAGCTTCGAGATCATCCGTTTGAGTGCCGCTGGGCGCAAGTCTGAGAGTTTTTAATATGTTCTGTACAAAACTTTTCATGGGGTTCCATTAGCGGGCTTTTCTGAGATTAACTCTGAGGCCTATTTGTTTATTCCTGCTTGGATTATGAGTCCTTAGGAATTTATTGTTTTTCAAAGTCTTAATGATCGGATGTGAGGCTCGGGTGGTAGCTAAAGTCAGTAATGTTTTGACAAAATAATCCGGGTCATGTCGTAGTTGCTGAAGTTGACCCGGGGGTCGTAGGCGATGCGCAGGCCGACATCGCCCCAGTCGTAGCCCAGCATCACGCCGCGTCGGCGTATGTATTCACCATCGGAGGTCCCTGACTTGTAAATCAGATCAACGATCAGCCTTTGCTTGTCCGCCAACGGCCGTCGGTAGACCAAGTGCACGTGCTGTTGGTCGGGGTTGAGGCGGTTGTCCCTCACAACCTGAAGCGTGACAAAGTCTTGTGGACTCCAGCGATAGCCCGTGCTGAGACTCCAGGCGTCATTGGGGTCAAAATTAAGGTTGAAGTAATTCCGCAAGTTGGTGCGACCTATGCCTGCGCCGAAGAAAAATGCCTGGCCATATTCAGCCCCGACGCTACCTCCCCAAAATCCACCGGAGGCTGTCTGAACAGAAGGTTGTAACTTGATGCCGAACTTTTCGTAGGTATTGTCCCAGCCCAGTCGGGCTTGTGTGAACTCGTCAGTCGGCGACCGGTAAACCCCAACCCAAGCGTCGCCCCAGTCCGCACTGCCCCTGAGATTGATGTCTACCGCTTGTTTGCTTGGCATGCCTCGACTTGAGAAATCGTACAGTCCGACACTGGGTTTGTATTGAATCGGATTGGCGTCATCGGCTGCGTGTGTCAGTCCGCAGGTGAGTAGCAGCAATGACAGAGCGGTCAGTCCAGCATGTCTAACGTGTGGGTCATTCATTTTCATGTTGACGATGGCATCCGGTGCTTGGCGTGTTCACCGGCCTGTGAAGACCGGCTTACGCTTTTCGTTGAACGCCGCCACACCTTCCCGGCGGTCGTCGGTATCGACCAAGTGGTTGTAGGCCTCAACCTCAAAGCGGTACGCTGTGCGAAGTTCCATCTGGCCACCGTAGCGCACGGATTTTTTAATTTGCCGCATCGACAGCGGCGCCCCTTGGGCAATGGTGGTTGCCGTCTCCAGCGCTTGCGCCAGCAGCACAGGTCCGGCGCACTGTTGGTTGATAACGCCCCAGTCCAGGGCTTCTTGTGCGCTGAAAGGCCGGCCCGTCATCATCAGTTCTTTGGCTTTGCGTTCGCCAATGGCCCGCGGCAGGTTTTGTGTGCCACCGCCGCCCGGCATGATGCCCAGCTTGGACTCGGGCAAGGCGAAGCGTGCGGTCTCGCTGGCATAGGCGAAGTCACAGCACAGAACCATCTCCAAGCCGCCGCCATAAGCGTGCCCATTGACCGCCGCAATCACGGGTATGGGCAGGTCGACCAGCGCCCAATACATGCGTTCAAACAACTCATGCTGCTGTCGCCATTGCACCGCGTCCATGCTGTTGCGCTCCTTCAGGTCGCCGCCGGCGCAGAAGGCCTTGTCGCCTTGCCCGGTCAGTACCACGCAGCGCACATCGGCCGCGTCTTCTGTCAGTCCTGTCCACAGCTTGAGCAGGTCACGGCCCATTTGGGTGTTCAGTGCGTTGGCGGCTTCAGGTCGCGTCAAGGTGATTTGTAAAACATGCGGTGCGGGTCGCTCAAGGGTGAGGGTGTCGTCGGTAGATGTCATGCGGGTTGCTCTCGGATGAACTTGAAGGTGTTGGATAAAACCAAGGGCTTTCCCTTGGTTGTGGAGTTTTTCAAACCCCCCTAGTATTGAAGGCTTGATGTCATTACACAACTATTTTCAGGAGTCTCTCGATGGCGATTCAATTGACGGTTAACGGCAAAGCGCACAAAGTCGATGTCGATTCAAACACCCCTTTGTTGTGGGTTGTGCGAGAACAATTAGGCTTAACCGGTACCAAGTACGGCTGTGGTGTGGCGCAATGTGGCGCCTGCACCGTCATGATGGATGGCGCTGCCGTTCGATCTTGTGTGTTGCCTGTCAGTGTGGCTGTAGGCAAAAAAATTCAAACGATTGAGGGGCTGGCCGTCAATGGCAAGCTGACCAAATTGCAGCAGGCTTGGATCACGCATCAAGTGCCACAGTGCGGTTTTTGTCAATCCGGCATGCTGATGGCGGCCACTGACTTGCTGGCCAAAAAGCCGAAGCCGACCGATGCGGACATCGACGAGGCCATGACCAACATTTGCCGTTGCGGAAGCTTCCAAGAAGTTCGCGCCGCCATCCATTCAGTCGCTAAAGCTTAAGAGGTCATCTATGAACGCACGCGTCCCAGATCTTTCACGCCGTCATTTCATTGTGGGCACCACCGCCGTCAGCAGTGGTTTGGCACTAGGTTTGCAAATGTCTTTCATGGGCTCAGTACAAGCTGCAGAGTCTGCCCCCGAGATCGGTGTTTGGGTGGTCATCAAACCCGACGACACCGTGGTTGTGCGTGTCGTGCGCTCAGAGATGGGGCAGGGCACCATCACCGGCTTGGCCCAAATGGTGGCTGAAGAACTCGAGTGCAACTGGAGCAAAGTTACCGTCGAATACCCGACACCGGGTGAAAGCCTCAGGCGCAAGCGTGCTTGGGGAGACTTTTCGACAGGCGGCAGCCGCGGTATTCGGACCTCAGAGCAATACGTTCGCAAGGGCGGTGCCGCTGCCCGTTTGATGCTGGTGCAAGCCGCCGCCAATGACTGGAAAGTGCCGGTGGCTGAATGTGTGGCCGCCCAAAGCGTGATCACGCACACGCCAACCGGCCGCAAAGTCACCTTCGGTAAAGTCGCCGTCGCCGCCTCAAAGATTGCCGTGCCGACAGACATCACTCTGAAAGATCCGAAAGACTGGAAGATCATCGGCCAACCGTTGAACCGCATTGACACCTTTGCCGACAAAGTGACCGGTAAGCAGATCTACGGGATTGATTTGAAGCTGCCTGGCATGTTGGTGGCCAACATCAAAGAGTGCCCGGTGTTTGGTGGCACGGTCAAAAGCTTTGATGCCAGCAGAGTGACTGGCATCAAAGGTGTCAAAAAAGTCATGAAGGTCGGTGAATCGGCGGTGGCCGTGGTGGCCGACACTTTTTGGATCGCCAAAACTGCACTGGACCAAGTGGCGATTGTCTGGGATGAAGGCCCGAACGCCTCCGTCTCCAGTGCCTCGATTGCCAAGACGCTGGTAGAGGGCTTGACCGCTGAACAGGCTTTTGTGGGCAACACGCGCGGCGACACCAAGGCGGCGCTCACCGCAGCAGTCAACAAGACCGAAGCCACCTACTTCTACCCCTACCTGAACCACGCCACCATGGAGCCGATGAACGCCACGGCCAAATGGACGCCTGAGCGCTGCGAAGCTTGGGTGCCAACGCAAGACGGCGAAGCGTCATTGGCCGCCGTGATTGAGGCCTCTGGCTTGGCCGCTGAAAAATGCGATGTTTATAAAATCAATTTGGGCGGCGGTTTTGGTCGCCGTGGGGCGTTTCAAGACTACACCACGCAAGCGGTCAACATCGCGAAGCAAATGCCGGGCACGCCGATCAAACTGATGTGGACGCGCGAAGAGGACATGACCCAGGGTCGCTACCACCCGATCATGATGTGCAAGCTGACCGGCTCGTTTGATGCCAACAAAAATTTGACCGGCTTGCACATGCGCTTGTCGGGCCAGTCGATTTTGGCTTCGGTGCGGCCCGCTGTTTTGGCGGCTCAAAAAGGCCGTGACCCACTGGTCTTTCAAGGTGTGGCGGACGGCGGCGAGCATGGTTTTGGCTACGAGTTTCCGAACCAGTTGATGGACCACGCCATGCGCAACCCGCACATTCCGCCGGGCTTTTGGCGCGGTGTGAACGTCAACCAAAATGCGATCTTCGTCGAATGCTTCATGGACGAGTTGGCCGAGACGGCCGGTGTCGATGCGGTTGAGTTTCGCCGCAAGTTCATGGCCAAGTTCCCGCGCAATCTGGCGGTGCTGAACGCCGTCGCCGATGGCATTGGTTGGGTCAAGCCGGCTGCCCCTGGCGTGTTCCGTGGTGTGGCGCAGATGACGGCCTTTGGCAGTTATGTCGCTGCGGCCTGCGAGTTGTCGGTGACCGATGGCAGCAAGGTCAAAATCCACCGCATTGTTGCGGCGACTGATTGTGGCTACGCCGTCAATCCAGCGCAAATCAAGCGTCAGGTGTCGGGCTCGTTCGTCTATGGCTTGTCGGCCTTGTTTGAGCAAGAGTGCACGGTCAAAGACGGCCGAATCGAACAAAAGAACTTCGATACGTTTGGCTCGATCCGGCTCGCACAAATGCCCAAGGTGGAGACCATCATCTTGGAAGGTGGTGGCAAAGAATGGGGCGGCATTGGTGAGCCGACCATTTGCGTGGCCGCACCGGCGGTGCTCAATGCGATTTACCGTGCCACCGGTAAGCGTCTGCGCAACGTGCCTTTGAAGAACAGTGGAATGACCTTGGTATGACGGGGTGGGGTGCTGGGTGTGTGTTGGCGATCAGTTGTTGGCTCGCTACCCCCAGCCTCCTTTTTGCGCAGACATTGGCAGGCGATCACATGGTGGAGTCGCTGTCCGGGCAGCCGGGCGATGTTAAGCGCGGACGTGCAGTGGTTGTGAGTCGACAAGAAGGCTTGTGCATCTTGTGTCACAGCGGCCCGTTTCCTGAAGAACGGTTTCAAGGCAATTTGGCCCCCGATCTTGCCGCCAGTGCGGCCCGCTTGTCGTCGGCGCAGTTGCGGGCGCGCATCGTCGATGCGAGCCGGTTCAATCCTGACACCATCATGCCTTCGTACTTTCGCACTGACGGCCTCACACGTGTGGCGCCGCAGTTCGCCGGTCAAACCATCTTGACGGCGCAAGACATTGAAGATGTTGTCGCTTTTTTAGTGAGCTTGAAACCATGACGATGAAGCGAAGAACTTTTGTGCTCAGTGCTGGTGCGGCCAGTGGGCTGACCTCGCTCAACGCACTCGCCACAGTGGCTGACGCCACGCAGGCGGTTGACAAGATTTTGGGCCAGCAAAAAGCCGCTATGGGCCGCGTGACTTTGGTGATCCCACCCTTGGTGGAGAACGGCAATCTGGTCACCATGAAGGTCTCGGTTGACAGTCCGATGACGCAGGCTGACCATGTGCAGGCGATTCACATCGTGGCTGAAGGCAACCCCTTGCCGAATGTGGTGAGTTTCTATTTGTCGCCGCGTGCCGGTCGGGCGGTCATCACGACGCGCATCCGTTTAGGCGACTCGCAGCGTGTGCGGGCCATCGCGCAGATGAGCGATGGTTCATTTTGGCAAGGCGAAGCGGTGACGCTGGTCACGCTCGCAGCCTGCACGGAGGTCTAAGGTGAGCAAAACTTCCCGCACCTTGGTCACCATGCCAGCCCGCGCCAAGAAGGGCGACATTGTTGACATCCGCATCATCGTGCAACACGACATGGAATCCGGTTTTCGGCACACTGAAACCGGGCAGCGCGTGCCGCGCGACATCATTCGAGATTTTCGCTGCACCTACAACGGCGTTGACATCTTTCGGGTCGAACTGCATCCGGGCATGGGTGCCAATCCCATGATTATGTTCACCACCGTGGCAACCGAAAGCGGCACGCTTGAATTCAAGTGGTCTGGCGACAACGGCTATGCGTCCAGCACGAGCAGTCAATTGGTGGTGACCTGAGTGTGCAAGGCGGTTGGATGAGCTTCATCGCTAAAGTCTTACTGAGTTGCGGTGTCTGCGCAGTCGTTGCACTAGGGTTTTTGGCCAAGGCAGACCCGGTTGGCAAAGACCGGCAATCCAGTTACGCGCTGATGTCGCCCGACACCCAAGCCATGCAGGACGATCCGCTGTTGAATCCAGCCAATTTTGCCGTGCTCGATGGGCAGGCCTTGTGGCACGAAGCCACGGGTCAAAAAAACGTCTCTTGCGCGTCGTGCCATGGTGATGCGGCGGTCTCGATGAAAGGCGTGGCAGCCAGTTTTCCAAAGTTGAGCTCTGCGGGTCGGCCTTTATTGAGTCTTGGCGGGCGCATCAATCAGTGCCGTACCGAGCACCAGGGTGCCAAGCCTTTGGCAGCCGAAAGCAAACCCCTTTTGTCGCTGTCAGCATTTGTAGCAACGCAGTCTAAAGGCATGCCCATCACGGTGAATCGCAGTGCGGCCAACGCGGCGCATCTTGATGCTGGCGAGCGCTTGTTCAATCTGCGGCTTGGTCAATTGAACCTGTCGTGTGCGCAGTGCCATGCTGAGCGGCCCGGGCAAAAACTGGCGGGTAACGCCATTCCACAAGGGCATCCCACGGCTTACCCCATTTACCGTCTGGAGTGGCAGACAGTCGGTTCCTTAGAGCGACGCTTGCGCAATTGCTTGACCGGCGTTCGCGCGGAACCCTACGCTTTTGGCTCTCAAGAATTGCTAGAGCTTGAGTTGTTTTTAGCCTGGCGTGCACGCGGTATGCCGCTGGAGAGTCCGGGTGTGCGACCATGAACGATCACGAGTTCAACCCAAGCTGATACAGGAGACAAAACCATGACCAGCAGACGACACCTCATCGCCGGCGCAGCTTCTCTCGCTGCGCCTTTTCTTTGGAACACCTCGGCCCGTGCGGCTGATCCATTTCCGTCCCGGGTCATCACCATCGTTGTGCCACAAGCGCCGGGTGGTGCCAATGACGTGATCGGACGTGCGCTGGCGCAACGCTTGTCCGCCGCCATCGGCAGTCCGGTCATTGTTGAAAACCGGCAGGGTGCAGGTGGCAATCTCGGCACCGCCTACGTGGCGCGCCAACCCAAGGACGGACACACGCTGTTGCTGAACGCGCAGAGCGTGCAGACCATCAACCCCTTTCTGTATCGCAAGGTGCCGTTCGATCCGGTCAAAGATTTTGACCCCGTCATGGTGGTGGGCGTCGCGCCTTACATGCTCGCGGTCAACCCGTCGGTTCCGGCCAAGAATTTGCGTGAGCTGGTGGCGCTCGCCAAAGCCAGCCCGGGCAAGTTCAATTACGCATCCGCCGGCAACGGCACGGTGAACCACTTGCTGGGTGAAATGCTGAAGAACGCGGCGGGGATCGACATCGTCCATGTGCCTTACCGCGGCGCTGCGGCGGCGGCGACCGATGTCGTGGCAGGGCAGGTGCCGATGACCTTCGGCAGCTTGGCCGGCCTGATGCCCTTCGTGCGCAGTGGTCAGCTGCGCGCGCTGGGTGCCTGCACCGAAAAGCGCACCCAGCTCGCGCCCGATATGCCGACCTTGGCTGAGACGATTCCCGGTCTGTATGCCAATGCTTGGTATGGCCTGTTCGTTCCCGCCGGGACGCCGAAGGACATCGTCACCAAACTCAACACTGAAATCATCAAGCTGATGGACAACCCGGAGATGCGGGAGCGTTTGGTCGGCTTGGGCGTCGAGGCGGCGCCCGGCACGCCGGATCAGCTCGCCATGCTGCTGCGCGATGACTTGGTGCGCTGGTCCAAAATCGTGAAAGATTCAGGCGCTCAGCTGGATTAAAAATCGTTGAAATCGAGCAGGTTGCAGGTAGACTGTGTTTTTATACAGTTATCGCGCCATGACATCGTTACGCCTACAACCCTCGCTTGACCAAACTCCTCGGCTTTTAGCGCCCAGCCTGCCAGCCGCCCAGCTGCGGCTGATCAGCCACCGCTTGTCGGCCGGTTTTCCCTCACCCGCCGCGGACTACACCGAAGAAGCGCTGAACCTGAACGACTATTTGGTGCGCAACAAGCCGGCCACCTTCATGTTCACGGTCAAGGGCGACTCGATGACCAACGCCGGCATTCACCACGAAGACAAGGTGGTGGTGGACCGCTCTCTCACTCCGCAGTCCGGCGACATCGTGGTGGCCGTGGTGAACAGCGACTACACCATCAAACGGTTGCGCTACCGGCGAGGCCAGCCTGAGCTTTGGCCGGAGAACCCGAGCTACGCACCCATCACGTTTGCAGAAGGCGCTGAACTCGAAATCTGGGGTGTTGTTGTGGGCGTGGTGCGGCGCCTCACCACGCGGGGCTGAGCATGCCCGCATCGGCTGTCGAACCACACACAACGCCGCAGTTCGCGCTGGTCGACGTCAACAACTTCTATGTCTCCTGTGAGCGGGTTTTTCAGCCCAAGCTGGCGGGCGTGCCGATGGTCGTGCTGTCCAACAACGACGGCTGCGCCGTGGCGCGCAGTGGCGAGGTCAAGGCCCTAGGCGTGAAGATGGGCACACCGTGGTTCAAGATGAAAGACTTGGCCGCCGAGCACGGCATTCAGGCGCTCTCGTCTAACTACACGCTGTATGGCGACATGAGCAACCGCGTCGTCAGCATCTTGCGTGACTTCGCCCCCGACATCGAGGTCTACAGCATCGACGAAAGTTTCTTGCGCGTGGAGTCTGTGCTGCGGCATTACGGCGGCGGTGTGGCCATGGGACAGCTCATGCGGGAGCGCATTCGGCAGTGGACTGGGCTGCCGGTTTGCGCCGGCATGGGCCCGACCAAAACCTTGGCCAAGCTGGCCAATCATCTCGCCAAAAAGAACCCTGAGTTCAATGGCGTTTGCGACCTGCATGCGCTGAGCAAACCCGAGCGTTTGCAGTGGATGTCACAAACCGACGTCGGTGAGGTCTGGGGTGTCGGTCGGCGCATTGCCCTGCGGCTTCAAGCCATGGGCGTGCACACCGTGCTCGACTTGCGGCGTCAGTCGCCCAAGAACATGCAGGCCCAGTTTGGCGTGGTGATGGAGCGCACTTGCAACGAGTTGCGCGGTGTTTCTTGCCTAGAGCTCGAAGATGTGGCGCCGCCGAAGCAGCAAATCATGAGCTCGCGCAGCTTTGGCACGCCGGTGATCACACTGTCTGAATTACGCGAAGCCGTGGCCAGCTACGTCGCCAAGGCGGCCGAAAAACTGCGCCAGCAAAGCTCAGTGGCCGCAGCTGTCCAGGTGTTTGTGCAGACCAACCGCTTCAAGCCCAATGAGCCGCAATACAACGCTGGTTGGCTGGTGCCGTTGATGGACCCGAGCAGCGACACATTGGCGCTCACGCGCGCAGCGATCTTCGGCTTAGAACTCATTTACAAGCCCGGCTACCACTACAAAAAAGCCGGCGTCATGCTGACCATGCTGTCCAGCCAAGCCGCCAGACAAGAAACACTGTTTGACGACCCAGCGGCGCGTGCCCGCTCGGCCCGTTTGATGGCCGTGCTCGACACGCTGAACCTGACTTACGGGCGCAACACCTTGCGCACGGGTGTCTGCGGCACAGCCCCGCGCTGGGGCATGAAGTCTGAGAACCGCTCAGGCTGCTTCACGACGCGTTGGGACGAATTGCCCGAGGCGACTTGATCAAAAAGGATGGACTATCAACTGACTTGGCAGGGCAATGGCGGCAGCACAGCCATGTTGGGTTGGACGTGTGCGTCGGTGATGTGGACTTGCCAGGCTCTGGTCGGTATGCCGCGCGCATGGCTCAAGGTCGATCGAACGCATGGGTGTTGAGCTGGCGCAAGACTGGCCACCTGGGTGTGTGGAAAGAAAGAAATCCCTGTTCTTTTCACCAGCTCTGCGTAGCTGATCGGCTTTGAGGCCGGGGTTGCGTTGGTGTTTTCGTGCCAAAAGGCCCAAGCCTTGTGTTGTTGCTCGTCATAGACCAGCTTGAACAAGTACTTGGGAACGCGCACATGTCCAGGGCCAATAGCGGGACTCAACACGATGCTGGGCACATACACCGGACCCGTGATGACATAAACGTCACCTGTGGCGTGCGATGCATATTTGCGCGTGGATGACTCCACCGTTTTTGACCACACACCGCGGTTGTGCCCGGGCGCTTGCGGCACCATGTTGGCGAGAGAAAAACTTTGCGCCATGGCCTGTGCTGTTGGCATGTCACCGGCGGGGGCCATGTGACCCCGATCAAAGCCGCTGCCCCTGTAGTCCTCGAGCGTGGCCCGCTCGGCAGACCGTAGCCTTGCTTCGGGATAGAACCGGTTGGTGCGCTTTTCACCTGTATCGGCCATGGCCGCCCGATTGAGTCTTTCCGCGACGAACACTGGCGTTTTGCTTTCCCCCGAATACAAGATCGCAAAGGCGTCGTAGCAAAGCGCCCGCTGCAAGGGATGATCCTTCACCGCTGGCGCGATGCCATTGGCAAAGGACTGCGGGCAGGCTGAGAAGTCTTCGGCCGCATAGCCCTGGGTTATTGGCCCGATTGCAAGCAGGCAGGCGAGCAGCCATGCATGGCGAGATGGCAAGAAAAATCGCACGTGAAGTCCCTTATTGACAGAATTCAGCAGTTCCGGATACTGCGCGCATGACTATAAAACAAGCCAGCATCAGTCCCTTGAATGCCGTTCGTATGGACCGGCGTTCTGTTCTCAAACACGGCGTAGCAGTGACCGCTTTTCCATTTTTTAACGCGGCAGCGCAGTCGCCGGTCGTGACACCGGGCTTGGGTGAGACCATGCGCGTGCTGAGCGAGCACATGGCGCAAGCGGCTGTCAGTCCCTTGCCTGCAGAGGTGGTCGAACATGCCAAACAGCACATTTTGGACACCTTGGCGGCCATCGTCTCCGGCGGCAAGCTGGAGCCTGGAAAAGCGGCGTATCGCTATCTTCAGCAACACGTCGCAGCGGGCAAGTGCTCAGTCATTGGCAGCAAGCGAAGCGCTGGTCCGATCGATGCTGCGCTGGCCCATGGCGTCATGGCGCATGCGGATGAAACCGATGACTCGCACGGGCGGTCGCGCTCACACCCTGGCTGCGCCATTGTCCCAGCGGCTTGGGCTTGCGGTGAATACTTCAATGCCAGCGGTGCGCAGTTCATCCGCTCAGTTGTGTTGGGATACGACGTTGGCACACGTGTGTTGATGGCCATGGGCGGACCGACTTTCAGTTACTCAAGCCACAAGAGTTCACACAGCATTGCGGGTGTGTTTGGTGCTGCCGCCACCGCGGGAAGTCTGGCGGGTTTGCAAGCTGAACAAATGCGCTGGATGCTGGACTACACGGCCCAGCAGTCGTCGGGCATTGCATCGTGGGGCCGGGACGTTGACCACATTGAAAAAGCTTTTGTGTTTGGCGGTATGCCGGCACGCAGCGGGGTGACGTCGGCGTTGTTGGTGAAGACAGGCTGGAACGGCATTCAAGATGTGTTTTCGGGTGCTGACAATTTCTTTGAAGCCTATGCACCCAACGCCAAAACGGAGATGTTGATTGACGGGCTGGGCAAACGCCATGAGGTGACGCTCACTGACATCAAGAAGTGGACGGTGGGCTCCCCGATTCAAGGTCCACTTGATGCGCTTGAGTTGATTCAGGCCAAGCAATCTTTCACCGCCGATGACGTGACAGAAGTCATTGTTCGACTGGAGCCGTCCGTTGCCAAGGTAGTGGACAACCGCGACATCCCTGATATTTGCTTGCAACACATGATGGCCGTGATGCTGATGGATCGCACTGCATCCTTCAAGGCGGCGCATGACAAAGCCCGTATGCGTGAGGCAGTCACTTTGGCGCAGCGCAGCAAGGTGGTTTTGGTGAAAGACGAGGCGCTGACTGCGCTACTGCCTGTGCGGGTCGCCATCGTCGAGGTGGTGCTCAAAGATGGCACGCGTTTGTCGCAAAAAGTCGAGGCTGTGCGTGGCACGCCCCGTAACCCGATGACGCGCCAAGAGGTGATCGACAAAGCCACCGATTTGATGAATCCGGTGCTGGGTCAAGCCAAAACCAAGCAGTTGATTAGGACCGTTTTTGAGTTGGATGCGTTGCCGCGGATTCAATCGTTAAGGCCGTTGCTGCAAGCCTGACGAACCTAGTTATCGGGGACTCCTGGGCGCGAACTCACGTGCCGCAAGTTTGCGGAATTTGTGGGTCGCCGGGCTCTCTGTCTCGGCCATGTAGGCCAGCGCCAGCCCGATGGATGCGGCCGCTGGAAAATCGACGAAAGGGCGGTAGACGATCCGGTCGCTGACAAAGCGCTGCATGACCGACGGCACCAGTGCCACCCCCAAGCCGCTTTCAACCAAGGCCAACACGGTTTGTACTTGCACCGCTTGTTGCGTGACACGGGGAATGAATCCGGCCTGCTGGCAAGCGAGCATGGCGGTGCTGTGCAGGCCGGCTGCATGGGTCGGTGCATACATCACGAAAGACTGATCGGCTAAGTCTGAAAGCTGCAGCAGGCCTTTTTCAGCAAGGGCGTTGCCGCGTGGAAGTGCTGCAATGTATTCGTCGCGCTCCAGCTGGACCAGCGTTGCCTTGGAGGGCTGCAACAGCGGTACGCGAACCAGTCCAATGTCGAGTGCGTTGTCTTCCAGCTGCTGCATGATGGCCACCGAAGTGGCTTCGCGCAAGATCAATTCAACGCCCGGGTATTCGGCGCGAAACAGTGGCAGCAGCTTTTGCAGCATGCCGTAGGTGGCTGAGCCGACAAAGCCGATTTGTAGCGTTCCGCCGGTTCCGTCGATGGCGCCTTGTGCAGATTCACGCAGTTGGTTGCCGTGAAACAGCAATTTTTTAGCCTCAATCAACACCGCCCGCCCGCTGGGTGTCAAGGACACGCCAGTTGATTCGCGCAGGAATAATTTGGTGCCCAGCTCGGCTTCGAGTTTCTGGATCGACACCGTCAACGGCGGCTGCGCCATGTGCAGGCGCTCTGCTGCACGGTGGAAGTTGAGCGTCTCGGCGAGGGTGACAAAGTGGCGAATGCGTCGCAGGTCCATGGGTTTGGCGAAATCCTTCGCGGGGAGCATACCCGAGGGCGGCAGCACCTTAGCCTTTGAAGACCGGTGGTCGCTTGTTCAGATACGCATTCACAGCCTCTTTGTGGTCGTCTGTTTGATGCGACAGCGCTTGAAATGCTGCCGCCATTTCAAGCAGGGTGTCTAAGCGTGTGTGCATGGCTTCGCGCAGCAGCCGCTTGGTCAAGCGAACGGCGTGCGGCGGATTGGCTGCTATGCGCTGGGCCAGTTCGTTGGCCGTGTTGAGCAGCTCGGCGGCGGGCACCACGCGGGACACCAAGCCCCAGCTGGCGGCCAAGTCTGGCCCGATCATTTCGCCGGTGAAAGACATCTCTGCCGCACGCGACATGCCAATGATGCGCGGCAGCAGCCAAGCGCCGCCGTCGCCCGGAATAATGCCCAGCTTGACGAAGCTCTCAGCAAACTTGGCGTGCTCAGACGCAATGCGGATGTCGCACATGCAAGCCACATCAAAGCCGGCGCCGATGGCCGCGCCATTGACCGCCGCGATGATCGGGACTTCGAGGTTGAAGAGGGCGAGCGGCAGCTTTTGGATGCCGGTGCGGTATTCCTGGCGAATTTGCATGCCCGAGACTTCGCCAGAGGCTTGCCGCTCCATGTCGCGGATGTCGCCGCCTGAAGAAAAGGCGGTGCCGGCGCCGGTCAAGATGACAGCGCGCACACTGCGGTCGTTGTGAATGCGGTCAATCGCCGCCAAGAAGTCCGGCACGGCCGAATTGCCGGTCAGCGGGTTGCGGCGTTCAGGCTCGTTCATGGTCAGTGTGACCACATGGCCTTGTTGCTCGTACACAATAAAGTTGGGCATTTTGAAAATCCTGATTGACGTTGGTATGACGTAAGCGTAGGAGATGAAGCCTTTAATGTCCAATATTGATATGGCGCTGTTCAATACCAAAACAGTATCGGATTGAAAGGCTCTAAATCAAGGGATTACCCTTTATTTTTTGAATTTCTGATACCGATCAGATATTGAAAATGAAGAATTAAATATTGGACGGTATCGGTGATGGCTTCTATTCTTGCGTCTGATCGATCCAGGAGATTTCATTGAGCAACCTGCTTTCCGCTTTCCGGCATGCCACGCTTCCGGCTGAAACGACCCCGTTTCGGGCTGAGGTGAAGGCCTTTCTCAAGTCAAGTTTTGAGCCCACGCAGCCGGACATCCGGGCCCGCTCATGGATGGGCTTTGATGCGGCTTTCAGCCGCAAACTCGCTGCACGTGGTTGGGTCGGCGTGACTTTACCGGCTCGGTTTGGCGGTGCCGAACTGGACGCGTTCTCTCGCTTTGTGTTAGTGGAAGAACTGCTGGCCGCAGGTGCGCCGGTGTCTGCGCACTGGATCGCTGACCGACAGAGCGGGCCGCTGATCAACAAATTTGGAACGGATACGCAGCGCCAGTTTTACCTGCCGAAGATTTGCGCCGCAGAGGCTTTTTTCTGCATTGGCATGAGCGAGCCGAATGCGGGTTCTGACCTGGCCAGCGTCGGCACCCGCGCCACGCGCTGTGAGGTGAACGGTGTCAGCGGCTGGCGGCTGAGTGGTCGCAAAGTGTGGACGACCAATGCGCACCACTGCCATTACATGATCGCCTTGGTGCGTTCGTCCGGCGAGCCGCAAGACAGGCAGAAGGGCTTGTCGCAGTTCATCATTGACCT